>ENA-ORTB01000259-ORTB01000259.1-human-gut-metagenome-genome-assembly--contig:-NODE-259-length-71429-cov-4.933729_pt1 | contig 71429 bp, 58 predicted proteins | sample MGYA00241905_ERZ509174 | MGnify/ENA primary metagenome ERZ509174 (study PRJEB26280, sample SAMEA2338851) | human gut metagenome | biome: human gut; feature: human-associated habitat; material: faeces... | reverse complement strand
GAATATTTAGATATTGTAGATGAGAACGGGATCCCCACAGGCGAAACGGTAGAGCGCGAAACGGCGCATGCAAAGGGCATTCGGCACCGCATGGTACATTTGTGGCTCGTGCGTAAGAAAGACGGCAAATTGCAGGTTTTGCTGCAAAGACGCGCCAAGCACAAGGAGTCTTTTCCCGATCGGTACGATACGTCAAGCGCGGGTCATATTCCGGCAGGCAGTGATTACAGAGAGTCGGCAATTCGCGAGCTTTTCGAGGAGCTTGGCGTGCACGCGAAAGCGGAAGACCTTGTGTACTGCGGCACGCGCCGCGTGGTGTATGACGGCGAGTTTTGCGGCAAGCCGTTTCACGACCGTCAGGTCTCGAAGGTGTTTTACCTTTGGTTCGACGCAGATGAAAGCGCTTTTAACATCGACCCCGCCGAGGTAGACCGTGTTTTATGGATGAATTTAGATGCGTGCATCGACGGTGTGCGGCATAACACGTTTCCGCACTGCATCGAAATGGACGAGCTCGAAATTTTATGCAGCGGCTTAAAGGTCGATTTTGCATAAGTTTTTTACCGCGTAATGACCTGCACCGTGGTATCGGCATAGTCGGAAAGCAGGGAAAAATCCTCTTTCAGTCCGTCCGTAATGTAGACCGTGCCGTCCGCTGCAATGAAAATCGCTTCAAAATCGCTGCTTTCTGCCCAGAGAGCAGCGGCTTTTTCTAAGCCCATCACAAAAAGCGAGGTGGAAAGCCCGTCGCACACCGCGCCGTCCTCGCCGATGACCGTCACGGCAAGCAGGCCGCTGTCTGCCGGACGTCCGGTCTTCGGATCCATAATGTGCCAATAGGTCTTACCGTCCTGTTCAAAATAACGTTCGTATCCGCCGGATGTGACAACGGCTTTGTCGCGCACGGAGACCACCATCATGGGCTCTTTGTTGTGAGGATTTTTCACGGCAATTTGCCATGCGCCGCCGTCCGGCTTGCTGCCGATGGTCTGCACGTTGCCGCCGAGATTCAAAAGTGCGGAGGTGACGCCCTTTTCGCGCAGAAGTTCCGCTGCCTGTTGACCGGCATAGCCCTTTGCAATGCTGCCGAGGTCGATTTCCATGCCTGCTGGCAAGATCACTTCGCCGGTGACTTCATCGTACTGCACATTCGTGTAATCGACCAGCGGCAAAAGGGAGGTGAGCTCCTCCTCGCTCGGCACCTTGTAGCTGCCGGTCGTAAAGCCCCATGCGCGCACAATGGGGTAAACGGAAATATCCAGTGTGCCGTTTGTGCGGCTGCACATCGCAAGTGCCTTTCCCATCAGGTCGGCGGTGCTGCCCGTAACGGTACCAGAGCCGTTTTGGTTGATCTGCGCGATCTCGCTTGTGTCTTTCGTCACAGAAAGCTCGTCTTCAAGACTGTTTATCAGCGCCTCCGCGTCGTCAACGAGCGAAGCGCTGCCGTATACGGTAAATTCCATGGTGGTGTTCATGGCGTAGAATGTCTTTTTTTCGGCTTGTGGCGTACGGGAACACCCCGTGCACAGTGCAAAAATCAGCACAAAACAGCCAAAAACGGATAAAACTTTCTGCATAGTGGTCTCCTTTTGAGAAAAAATCATAGAATATTAAAAATAAATGACAGATATTTAAAAAATGAATACCGTTTCCGGTTGACAATAAAGGAAATTTTTGGTAGCATACTGTGTGGATGTTAGCGCCATCTAACTTTATATACACCGTAAGAGCAGAGAACGTAATCCTTCGCGTGAGGGATTGAAAGCCTTTTGCGGCGCATAAAGCTCGGGGTGCTTACACTGTTTTTTTTCAGTGTAAGTTAGATGTATCTAACCCACGCGCAGCATTATACCACGGAAAAGCGCGCCTTTCAACTATTTTAAGAGATTTTGTTGAAAGCTGTCCGTGGAAATATCCGAAGCGGCGAAAAAACCGCAAAAAATGAAGGAGGCAGCATGAGAAACATTTACAAAAAAGCAGCGTCTTTGCTTTTGGTGACAATGATCCTCTTATCCATGGTCGTGACCGGCGCAGTGGCAGAGGCAGCAGCACCGACAGAAGTGAAAAGCTGCGAAAAAAGCGGGTTTTATACAACCGTTTTGAATTTTGAATTCAGCGATACCACATGGCTGGATGCAGTGAACGGCGTTACCGTAAACGGTACAGCGTTCACAGGCCAGACGATCAGCAGCTTTTCATACGATACCGGCATTTGGTGTGTCGGTAATGCAACGGGTGCATACGGCAGCTATAAAGCCTTACAACTTGCCATTGAGAACGACGCTTCGTTCCCGCTGACCGTTGAGGTTACGGCGTCAGGCTACAACAAGCTGACGATGGAAGTCGCAAAGACGACGGTCAGCTATAACGATGTCTACACCGCAACCGTAAAGACCCCGGAGGTTGAACCGAGCACCCCCCCAACGGAGCCGGAAGAGGATAAGGATGCACCAACCAATTTTACGGTATCGGCATCCTTCGGCTATGACTTTGACATGACCTTTACCGATGCGGCAGAGTGGCTGAGCGCAATCACCGATGTGCAGATTGATGGAACCTCTTGGAAAAAGGTCGACTATACGTCTCTCGTCTATGACAATGCAAAGTACTATGTGAATGCAGACGATGGCAGAATTTTGATCGGTGAAGGCTTTGTAAATGATACGGCAGTCTGCGTCATCACTGCAGAAGGCTATAAGCCGCTCACGCTCACGCTGAACAAGACGAACCACACCGCGGTTGTGGGCACATCTACCCCGACTGCTCCGCCGACCACGGAACCGAGTGAAGAACCGAAGCCGGTAGAGGATAAGGATCCGCCGACGGATTACACAACGGGCAGTGGCAGTGCTAGCCATGATTTTCAACTGACGTTTAATAATGCAACGGATTGGACGCAGGCAATCACCGGGATTGAAATCAATGGCGAAGCTTGGACGGAAAGTGACCGTTCGTATGAAGTTTCACAAAATAAAGTTTTCTATATCGGAAACAGCGGCAGAGTTTTGATTGGTGAAGGCTTTGAAGGCGATACCGCGACTTGCATCATCAAAGCGACCGGCTACAAGCCGCTGACACTTACGCTCGGCAAAACCAATTACTCGGCAGTTCTTAACGTAGCATACGATAAGACGAAGAGCGCAGATGCAAATGACGTAACTTTGGAATATCGTTACGGTGACTGGATTATTGGCTTTAAGAATCCGGCCGATTATGTGGGCAATGTTCTCGATTTTAAGGTAAATGGTATTTCTTGGGCCCATAAGTCTACAGCAATCTCCGGCGGTGCATACAGTACAAATGCAAGCGCAAACACCATCACGATTGCAGAGACAAGCTATTCCACATCGTCTCCGGCTGTTAAAAGCGGCGATGTCATCACCATTTCCGCAAAAGGCTATGAAGACCTGAACCTCAAGTTCGTTATAGATACAAGCGGTAAGGCTTCTCTCGTTGCAGACGACGGCGAGGGCGATCCATATGAATTGCATGTAAAGATTGAGGGCTCGTTTGAAGCCGCCATCGTCGGCCAGAAGGATTACGACGGCGTTTCCGGCGCAAGCACGGGCGGTTCCACATCGAATAGCAACAGCAACGTTACCGTTTACGGTGCACTGGTTGAAAAAGACAAAGAGCCGACCGACGACGATTGGCAAAAGCTCGATAATAACTCCGAAATCGATCTCAACGGCAGCAAGTGCAAGGTCAGCATCGTGCCGGATGTCGAAAGCGGCACCCCGGAAGACGCAGACAGTGGTATGAGCGGCGTTTACATGCCCATCAGCAGTGACCTTACGCTAAGCGGCACACCGAAGGACGCAGGTAAATACCTCGTCTCGGTTTCCATCGAAGACAATCAGGGTAGAAAAGCGACCAGCAACACGCTGCCCTTTATGATCTACACCGGCGAAGAAACGCTCGCCGAGCAGATCAAGATCGAAAACCTCAAGCAGTATGCAAACGGCCTGTATGCTTGGGATATCATGGAGCCGTGGGCCATCAAGAACTTCGGCAGCAATGTGGACGGTGAAGAAGAAAGCGTCCGTGTACCGGCTGACCTCGAAGTCTGGTTCGGCTCGCATGAGAGCGGCACATACGGCTACCTCGGCTATGACCTTGCTTGGGACGAGGTAGAAGCGGGCAACATTCCGCAGACACTGTACATCCCGGCCGGCTGCAACTTGACGCTCACCAACATGAAAATTCTCAGCAGCGTGCGCATCGTCGTCGAAGACGGCGGCAAACTGACACTGGACGATTCCGTTGTGCAGGGCATCATCGACGTGCAGGGCGGCGGTACGTTCTCCATGAATTACAGTGCTTACAGCGGCGAATTCAAGACGGGCGCTTCCGTTTGCGGCCAGATCCGCCTTGCAGACGGCGCAATTTTGGAAAACGCAGCGATCTATTCCCATGCTAACTACCTTGCAAACGGCGATTTAGCAGACCGCACCACGTCCGAGCCGGTCGTTGTCACAAACGGCAATGTGGCCGTCAAGGGGCAGGTCTTCATTGAAGGCGATGATGCCGGCAATGAGATTGGCCAGACCGCTCTGCAGGTCAACGGCACCCTGACGCTTGCAGACGGCGCAACGCTTGTTGCATACGGCGGCGGTGGTATGACCTATTTTGCAGGCGGCACTGCAATCGATTTGAACGGTACTATCACCGGCAATGGTAAGCTTGTTGCCATCGGCGGTGCACCGCTCTTCGGTGATGGTGGCACGGCAATTTCCGGCAGCGGCACCATCTCCACAAGCGAAACCTTCCTCCAGGGCGGCACGGCATTTACAAGCCGGGATGCAAAGCCCGGCAAGGCGCTGAACGGCGACATTACGCTCACAAGCCAGAGTCGCCATGTAAAAGACGGCACACTGGAAGAAACCGGTACGGACGATCCGCTCAAGGCGCTCTACTGGAATACCGGCATTGAGCTTATCCCGCCGCTCGATACGTTTACCACCGAGCAGCATACGGATGCCGTAACGGATACAACTGTGTGGAAGTTCGACGAGAACACCCACTGGAACCCGTGCGACGACGTGACCTGCAGCGTACATGTAAACGAAGCGGCACACACCTTCGTTTGGGTCAATGACGAAGCGGAAAGCGACATCAGCACTCGGAGCATAGAAGCCAGAACAAAGCACGAGGAGTGCACCGTTTGCGGCTATACGCGCAATGAAAACACACCCATCACGCCCGATCCGGTCGTGACTCCGGAGCCGTCTGCCAAACCTACGGCGGAACCGACCACGGCACCTACGACAGAGCCATCGGTTACCCCGGCACCCACAACGGAACCCACAACGGAGCCCACAGCAACACCGGCACCGACCACAGAGCCGACCACAGAGCCGACCACAGAGCCGACCACAACGCCTGCGCCTACGGCAGCGCCGAGCGCAGCGGCTACCGTTACCCCGGTTCCAAACAATAACAACGGATCAAATACCCCGAAAACCGGCAGCGATTACATTGCCGTTATCTTCAGTATGTCCCTCCTCACCGTTTCCGGCGCAGCCATTGCCGCACTTGTGCTTTTGAGTAAAAAGCGCGGTAAGCACGTCGCAAAGTAAACCCGTTTTCTACTAAACAGAAAATATTTTCTCCCTGATAAACACGCCCCGGTGGACAATTTCCAGTCCGCATGGGCGTGTTGCTCATTCTTTTACAAAAGCAAGACCGAAGAAGCACCTGACGCTGCTGCGCCTGTACTTGATGCGGAAGCACTTGCGAGTCTGCTTGCCGGCAAACCGTCAACCACAGCAAAAAAATAAAAAAGCCGAAAACCTTTCGGTTTTCGTTGATAAGGCAGTAAGTCAAATTATCATCGCAGCTGAATCGGCAATGGGCGAATAACCGAGTTGCAAAGCCACGGGTTGACAACGAAAAGTTAAAAGAACTTAGCTGTCAAGCGTAGCAATGGCAAGGAAAATCACCGAGATTAGTCCACTACTGAACAGCACCCCACTTGTTAGATAGTATATCATACTGTCTAGCAAATGGGGTGCTGTTCAAACCGGAGCTTTGGAGGGGTGTTCATCCTTGATGACACCCGCTCCACCAAAGTCCTGATTTTCTTCGGAAAGTCAGGACTTTTTGCTATATACGAACTTTTGAAAAATTCGAGGAGATCGAAACAGGGCATACCGCGTTAAAGATGAAATGCTTTTTCGGTATGCCCTTGATTTTTTTTGAATGGCGCGCTATAATAGATTTGAGGGTTAGAACAAACTAACTTTTTACGCGATGAAACGGAGTCGTTAAGGCCGAAAAGAGCAAAGCATTTAAAGTGGCATTCACACCGTTCACCCAAGCGCAACGTCTAAGATCATCATGGCGGTAAAGCCCACGGCGAAAAACACCGTGCCGATGTTGGAGTGCGTGCCCTGTGACATTTCGGGGATAAGCTCCTCTACGACGACGTACAGCATTGCTCCGGCGGCGAAGCTCAAAAGGTACGGCAGCGCCGGCACAATGAGCTGGGCAGCCAAAACGGTCAGCACGGCACCGATGGGTTCCACCGCGCCGGAAAGCACGCCGTCCAAAAACGCACGCGACTTTTTCATGCCTTCAGCGTGTAACGGCATGGAGATGATGGCGCCTTCGGGAAAATTTTGAATGGCAATGCCGAGCGAAAGTGCAAGTGCGCCTGCGGCGGTGATCTGTGCGCTGCCGGAAAGGTACCCGGCGTACACCACGCCTACGGCCATACCCTCCGGAATATTGTGCAGCGTGACGGCAAGCATCATCATTGTGGTGCGGTGCAGTCGGCTTTTCGGGCCTTCCGCCTGTTTGCTGCTGCGGTGCAGGTGGGGGATGGTGTGGTCAAGCAAAAGCAGGAACAAAACGCCTGCCCAAAACCCGACCGCTGCCGGCAGAAACGAGAGCTTGCCGAGCGCTGCGGATTGCTCTATGGCGGGGATCAATAAGCTCCATACCGAAGCCGCCACCATCACACCTGCCGCAAAGCCGGTCAGGCTGCGCTGTACGCGATCGCTGAGTGATTTTTTCATGAAGAACACGCACGCTGCGCCGAGCGAGGTGCCAAGAAACGGAATCAATATGCCGTAAAATGTTTCCATATGTATCCTCCGTATGCAGTGAAATTGAATAAGTTAGTTTTAGCTAACTTTCGAATATAGCATACATGAAATTAAAGCAGAAGTCAACCGTGAACCGAGAAATTCTGTTTTGGCGCATAAAGGATTACTAGCAAGAAAATAGGGCGAAAAGACCAAATAGAGCGAAAATTTCACTTCTATTTTTGAATTCGAGTTAGAAGTTGCTAACTTTTAATACAATGCCGCACGCGGGCAACGGCCTCTTTTCCCGCAGTCAGAACATAATGTTAGGGGGCGCGTATCATGCGTGACGCGATACAACAAGAAGAGCAAAACACGATGCTGCTTGCGGAAAGTGACGGCTGTGCCGTGTGGCAGCTGCGCAACGAGACGGGCGAGGGCACTGTGACATGCTATACCATTTTTCCGGGTGTGGAGCTTCGATTTCGAGATCTGCACATGACGCACTGCGTATGCGGAAAGACCGACGACCGTATGCGGCTCACGATCGAGCACTGCCGCGAAGGGCGCATGGCCTACGCGTTGGGAGAAGGCGCTTTTTCCTATGTGAGCGTCGGTGAGATGAAGCTTGAAAACGGCGCGTCGTGCTCGCAGAAGCTAGACTTGCCCTCCGGCCATTACCATGGACTCGTGGTCACGCTCGACCCGGAGCAGGCCTCGCGTTCCCTGCCGAACGTCATGGCGGGCTTTTCCGTTACCCCGGCGGCGATTTTGCGCCGCTTTGCGCTGAATAAAACGCCTAAGGTCGTTGCGTGCACGGAGCAGCTTGCGCACATCTTTGAGGAAATGTACCGCGTGCCGGAAAAAGCACGTATTTCCTATTTTCAGATCAAAATACTGGAGCTGCTGCTCGCGCTCGACAGCATGACGCCGCCGAAAGAAAACGCGGCGCATCCGTACTTTTATAAGACGCAGCTTGAAAAAACCAAGGCCGTGCGCGATTTTCTCGCCGAGCATATCTCCGAAAACTTCACGCAGGAAGAGCTTTCTGCACGATTCGATTTTGCGCTGACGCCGATGAAGACCTGCTTTAAGGCGGCATACGGCACATCCATCGGCGCGTGGCTCACCGATTACCGCATGAATTACGCGGCGGAAATTTTGTTGCGTGAAAAACGCCGGAACATTGCCGAGATTGCCGCACAGGTCGGATACGACAGCGCCAGTAAGTTTGCGGCGGCGTTCAAAAGAGTAAAGCACATGACGCCCGCTGAATACCGCAGCGCGTTGCGATAAATCCAAAATAAAGCAGTGAAGTTCCAATATAACGGTGCTTCACTGTTTTTAAAATCTCAGAAAAGTTTCACTTGTAACTTTTCTTCTTGCGTGGTAGAATAACGGTAAAATCAAAACGACTTCGAAAAACATAAAGGAGCGTGCCCGTATGGATGCTTTGCAAAACCTTTTTAATCGCAGAAGCGTGCGGGATTTCACCGCACAGCCCATTGAAGAAGAGAAGCTGCACCGGATTTTAGAGGCCGGCATGAGCGGTCCTTGCTGCGTGAATGCGCGCGATTGGTCGTTCATCGTCGTCACCGACCGCGAAAAGCTGCTTGAAATGGCGGAGGCGAACGGTAGACCGGCACAGCCGCTGAAAAAGGCTGCGGCCGCCATTCTGATCTGCGGCGATCTCGAGCGTGCATTCCCACCCGCGAAAGACTATTGGGTCATCGACGGCGCCATTGCCGCGCAGAATATGACGCTTTGCGCCGATGCACTCGGCCTCGGCTCTGTGTGGCTCGGCACATGGCCGCAGATGGATCGCGTAGAAAAGCAAGCCGCACTGTTTAACCTGCCGGAGACCATCGTGCCGCATTCCATTCTCGCTCTCGGCTATCCCGCAGAGGAGAATAAAGAACCGCGTGAAAGCCGCTACGAAGAAAACCGCGTGCATTTCGAAAAGTGGTAACAAAGGACGTTGCCCCGGCGGGCAGCGTCCTTTTCTCATACATTGTTGTGCAGTGTGCCGAGTTGATAAAACGCCACGGCGCTTGCGGCGGCAACGTTCAGCGAGTCCACACCGTGCGACATGGGAATCTTCACCGTGTAGTCGCAATGCTCGATCGTCGTGTTTGCAAGGCCGTCACCCTCGGTGCCAAGCACAACGGCGAGCTTCGGCTCTTTCTCCAAACGCGGGTCGGAGAGGGGAAGCGTGTCGTCGCGCAGCGCCATGGCGGCCGTCTTAAAGCCGAGACCGTGCAGTGTATCCTGCCACGAAACGTCTTCGGGCAGATACGTCCACGGCACCTGAAATACTGTGCCCATGCTCACGCGGCTTGCGCGGCGATACAGCGGGTCGCTGCCGGCGGCGGTCAATAAAACCGCGTCCATGCCGAGCGCCGCCGCACTGCGGAAGATTGCGCCGATGTTTGTGGGGTTCATCACATTTTCGAGCACGGCAATGCGGCGCGCATTTGTGCAAATCTCCGCAACACTTTTCAAAGCCGGGCGGCGCATCGCACACAGCATGCCGCGGGTTAGCTTAAAGCCCGTTAGCTGTGTCAAAACATCCAGCTCCGCCGTGTAAACGGGAATGTCTTCGGGGCAGCGAGATAGAATTTCTGCAGCCTTGCCCTCCACATGCTTCGTTTCCATTAAAAAAGAGAGCGGCACGCAGCCGCCGTCTAAGGCGCGGCCGATAACGAGCGGGCTTTCCGCAATGAACATTGCGTTTGCGGGGTCGGCGCGGTTGACAAGCTGGTTTTCCGTAAGCCGCGCAAAAACGTCCAGCTCCGGCGCGGAAAAGGACGTGATGGGAATGATGTTTGCCATAAAAACACACTTTCAATTATTTAATATTGAAGATATCCAAGCTAAAGTAAAGCGAACGCACAAAGTTTTGCGCAAGCTTTTTCAAGAAGCTTAAACCGAACGCACGCGTTCGGTTGCGGTTTTTTAGGGCAGCGCCCTAAATCGTCGTCCGCAGACGACGAAATCTTTTTGCCTATCCAAAAATTAGGAAGGGAAGCAAAACAGTTCGGTGGACTGTTTTGTTCGGGAAACCCAATTAGGGGGTTCCCCGAACGATGAGTAGAGCGAGGCATTAAAAAGCTGCAAAGCGCAAACCTACCCCATATTCCCAAATATTTTATCACACTGCAAAGCAGAAAATCAAGTGGATAGGGCAGGGAGAATGCCGCTTGTAAAGAAAACCGCTCAAAAACGTAAAATTTTCATGAAATATCATTGACAAAGTATACAACAAAGAGTAAAATACCCAGTATATGAGGCGTTTACAGTTTATTCACAACGTCTCAAAATATTTCAGATCATCTGCGGCAGATCGCAGATACAGGAGGAAACACACATGAAAAAGGTATTGAGCATTGTTCTGGCGCTCGCGCTTCTCTGCGTCACCTTCGCAGCATGCGCAGGCAACGGAACCTCTTCCACAAGCTCTGCCTCTGAGGAATCCAGTGCTGTCAGCTCTGAATCCTCTGCAGAATCCGAGTCTTCCGCGTCTTCCGAGGAAAGCACTTCCACGGAAAAGACCAAGATCGGCATCCTTGCACCGGCTGTTACCCACGGTTGGGTCGCAGGCGTTGCATATTACGCTGAGCAGCGCTGCAAAGAGCTGAGCGACACCGTCGACTACAAGCTCTACACCAGCAACAACGCTGAGGAAATGACTTCTCAGATCGACGACCTCAAGTCCTGGGGCGCAGAAGCTATCGTTGCTTTCCCGCAGTGGGAAGGCATGGAAGTGCCGATTCAGGAAGCAATCGATGAGGGCATCGTTGTTGTAAACTTCGATATCGAGATCGCAGCAGACGGCGTTTACCGTGTATCCGGCGATAACGAATCCATGGGCGTTGAAGGCGCTAAGTACATTGTCGATAAAATCGGCACCACCGGCAAAGTCGTCGTTCTCGACGTTCCGACCTCCGGTTCCGTTGCAGAGCTCCGCAAGAAGGGCTTCCTCGACACCATGAAGGAAATTGCTCCGGATATGGAGATTGTTGAATATGCTACGCAGTTCACCCGTGAAGCCGGTCAGGCTGACTTCGCCGACATCCTCACCAGCAACGATCACATCGACGCTGTTTACTCCATGGACGACGAGACTTCTATCGGTGTTCTGCAGGCTATTTCCGAAGCAAACCGTGACGACATTAAGGTCATCACCGGTGGCGGCGGCTGCCAGGAGTACTTCAACATGATGAAGGAAAACGAGAACATTTGGATTGAGTCTTCTCTTTACAGCCCGCTGATGGTCAAGGACGCTGTTGATATGGCACTTGACGTTCTCGCAGGCAAGGACGTAGAGCCGGTCAAGATTATCTCGACGACAGTTGTTGACAGAGACAACGTTGACGAGTACCTCGACCCGGAGAACACCGTTTACTAATTTAAAAGTTCTGCAAAGGGGCTGTTGCGCAAGCAGCAGCCTTTTTTGTTAAAAGGGGATAGCCGTCTTCTATGGGCGGCAGATCTCCTATTTGTACGCCATACAGAAAGGAAAGTGTATGTATGACACTTGAAATGAAGGGGATCTACAAATCCTTCGGTGCAAACGATGTTCTGCGGGACGTTTCGTTTACCTTAAACGGCGGCGAAATCTGCGCGCTGCTCGGTGAAAACGGCGCCGGAAAATCTACCCTGATGAATATTCTCGGCGGCGTCCATCATGCGGATCAGGGCCAGATCCTGTTGGATGGCAAGCGCGTTGCGTTTCAAACGCCGGCGGATTCCCTGAAGCATGGCATTGCTTTTATCCATCAGGAATTAAACCTTGTAAATGATCTTGCCATTTACGAGAATATGTTTATCGGCCACGAGCTGCGGAAGAAGAACCGTTTTCTGGATTCCGCCGCGATGATTGCGAAAACGAACGAAGTTTTCAAAAAAATGGACCTTGACCTCGACCCGCGTATCATGGTGCGCGACCTCGATGCTTCCTATAAGCAGATTGTCGAGATTGCCCGCGCACTTTTGATGGAGGCTTCCATCATCATCATGGACGAGCCGACCACTTCGCTTACGGAGCCGGAAATTCGCCGTGTGTTCGATATGATGAATACGCTGAGAAAGAGCGGCGTAGGCATTGTGTTCATTTCTCATAAGCTGCGCGAGGTCATGGAGATCTGCACGCGCTACACAGTGCTGCGAGACGGCAATATGGTTTCCTCCGGCCTTGTCTCGGAGACCTCTGTCGATATGCTGGCGCGCGACATGGTCGGCCACGATGTGCGCACACAGTCGCTCCGCCGTGAGAAAAAGATTGGTAATGTTATTTTAAGCGGCAAGGGTATGACGTTGGAGCCGCATTTCAGAAACGTCAGCTTTGAAGTGCACGCCGGCGAGGTGCTCGGTTTCACGGGCCTTTTGGGCGACGGCAGAAGTGAGCTGTTTCAGGCGGTTTTCGGCGCAATACACGGGGCTTCCGGCACGGTAGAAGTAGAGGGCAAGCCCGTGCATATCCGCACTACGGGGCAGGCGCTCAAGGTCGGCGTCGGCTATGTGCCGCGCAACCGCAAGGAAAACGGCATCATCAAGGATATGAGTATTCTTGAAAACGGCACGGTCGTCACATGGCCCAGAGACAGCAAGATGGGCTTTTTGCACTCGAAGAAGATTGAAAAGGATTTTGATGATCTCGAAAAAGAGCTGCACATCAAGCTCGGCTCCGCAAAAGATCTCATCGGCAGCCTTTCCGGCGGCAACCAGCAGAAGGTGGTGCTGGCAAAGTGGCTGGATGCAAACCCAAAGGTGCTTGTGTTCGATAACCCCACACAGGGCGTGGACGTAGGTGCTAAGGAGGAAATCTACGATATTATCCTGAAGCTCGCAGAGGCGGGCGTCGCCGTCATCGTGCTTTCCAGCGAGGCCCAGGAGATTATCCGCGTGTGCGACCGCACCGTCGTGATGTTCCACGGCAGCGTGCAGGGCGAGCTTGTCGGCGATGAAATGAATGAGCAGGCCATCATGCGCCTTGCAACAGGGGGACAGGTATAATGAACGAAAAAACAAATAAAAAGGGCTTTGGCGCATGGTTCCGCGATAATTGGAAGAATAATGCGCTGTTTTCCACAGGCATTGCACTGATCGTCATGGTTATTCTGCAGACGCTCGCGCTTGGCTTTAATTACGCAAGCTTCGGCGAATGGTTCGGCGCATGGATTAACAACTGGATGAACATTCTCCGTAACAACTCCAGCGTCGGCATCATCGCGCTCGGCATGACGTTCGTCATTATCTCCGGCGGCATTGATCTTGCCGTCGGTTCTACGCTCGTCGCGGTCGGCGCCATTACCATGACGCTTATCGACGCCGCAAACGGCGGCTGGCTCGGCGCGATCGGCCTTACCGGCGCACCTGCGTACATAGTTGCCATTCTGATTTCCGTCGCGGCCGGCATCATTTTCGGCGGCCTCAACGGCCTCATGGTCACTGCGGGCAAGATTCCGCCGTTCATCGCAACGCTCGGTGCCATGAAGATCCTGCGCAGTGTGACGCAGCAGTTCATGCAGTCCAGTTCGCCGAAGGTTCCGACGGGTTTCCAGCAGATCGCCCGTGTGAAGGTCGGCGGCCAGATGTTTATGCCGATCCTCTATTGGCTCCTCATCGCGCTCGTGCTGTACATCGTCTCTAAGAAGACCGTGTTCGGCCGCCACGTGTTCGCGGTCGGCTCCAACGAAAAGACGTCCCGCCTTTCCGGCATCAACGTCAATCGTGTAAAGCTCGGCGTATATGCGCTGATGGGCGCGGTTGTCGCTATCGCGGCCGTATTGCAGGTCTCCCGCATCGGCGCTATGGACCCGGCAAACGCCGGCAGTGGTTATGAGCTCGATTCCATCGCGGCGGTCATCGTCGGCGGTACCAGTATGTCCGGCGGCAAGGGCTCCGTTGTGGGTACTGTATTCGGTATGCTCATCATCGCCGTTATGAACAACCTCCTCAATCTCCTCGGCGTTCCGCCGTTCCTGCGCGAAGCCTTCAAGGGTGCGATCATCATCGCCGCCGTCCTGCTCCAGCGCAAGTCTTCCGATAACTGAACATAAACGGTATTTTGTAAGACCTTGTCGTAAGAAATCGCGAAAAGGTCTTACTTTTTTTGTAAAATAACGCGAAACAGCCCGATATTTTCAAATAGGGTTGATTTTTTGCGCCGTATATTCTATAATATACAAAGAAATAAAAATCCTTTCATGGATCATGGAGGCTGAATTTATGTTAGTATCTGCAAAGGAAATGCTGGACAAGGCTAAGGCAGGCAAATACGCTGTCGGTCAGTTCAACATCAATAACCTCGAATGGACAAAGGCTATCCTGCTCACGGCTCAGGAGAACAACTCCCCGGTCATCCTCGGTGTTTCCGAGGGCGCAGGCAAGTACATGTGCGGCTACAACACCGTAGTTGGCATGGTAAACGGCATGCTGGAGACCCTGAAGATCACGGTCCCGGTTGCTCTGCACCTCGACCACGGCTCCTATGAAGGCGCTAAGGCTTGCATCGAAGCAGGCTTCTCTTCCATCATGTTCGACGGTTCCCACTATCCGATCGAAGAGAACATCGCAAAGACCACCGAGCTCATCGGCATCGCTCATGCAAAGGGCATCTCCGTTGAGGCTGAGGTCGGCGCAATCGGCGGCGAGGAAGACGGTGTTATCGGCGGCGGCGAAGTTGCAGACCCGAAGGAATGCAAAATGATTGCTGACCTCGGCGTCGACATGCTCGCAGCAGGCATCGGCAACATCCACGGCAAGTACCCGGCAAACTGGAAGGGTCTGAACTTCGACGTTCTCGCTGAGATTCAGAAGCTCACCGGCACCATGCCGCTCGTTCTCCATGGCGGTACGGGCATCCCGGCCGACATGATCAAGGAAGCAATCTCCCTTGGCGTTTCCAAAATCAACGTCAACACCGAGTGCCAGCTCTCCTTCGCAGATGCTACGAGAAAGTACATCGAAGCAGGCAAGGATCTCGAGGGCAAGGGCTTCGACCCGAGAAAGCTCCTCGCTCCGGGCTTTGAGGCGATTAAGGCTACCGTTAAGGAAAAGATGGAGCTCTTCGGTTCCATCGACAAGGCTTAATTTCAGCTTAAATCGAATTACAGAGAACGCTCCTATGACTGGAGCGTTCTTTTTTTGCCCGAATATATGCCGGAAAAGAAAAGCAAAATTTTCCTTACAACTTTATTAAAATTGCGGCCCTTGCAGCTTTCCGACAGTTTCTTCGCGCTTTCGGGTGCGTACACACCTTGAAAGCACAGGCAAAATGTGGTATACTGTGTTCAGTGAAAAGAATTTTTCGGGGATGTTGTATAAAAATGCACCGCATTCCGAAGCGGAGATCGAGAGGAAGCTGAGCGCATGGGAGAGAACAAATTATATTGCATGAGATGCTTTGAAGCAATGGAGGACAGCAGCAATACCTGTCCGCACTGCGGCTGGCACAACGGCGAGCAGGTGAAAAACGCGCTGCCGTACGGCACATTGCTCGGCGAAAAATACCTTGTGGGACAGGCCGTGCACGTCAACGGCGCGGGCATTACATACGCCGCGTTGGAAGCCAAAACGGCGCAGAAGGTAGAGGTGCGTGAGTTTTATCCGCATACCATCGCTGTGCGCGGCGAGACCGGCGCGTCCGTACTGCCGGTCAGCGGGGCAGAACTCAAGTTCAGCGACTATTTAAGCGAGTTCGAGCGCTATGCGCAGAAGCTCCTGCGTGTTTCCGATACAAAACACATTCAGCGCGCCATCGATACGTTTTCGCAGAACAACACGCAGTACATCGTGTTCTCGTTCACAGAGTCCGTTTCCTTGCGACAGTACGTGGAGGAGCACGGCGTTCTAAGCTGGGCGCAGTGCGAACAGTTCTTTTACCCGGTCATTCACACGCTCGGCGCCATTCATGCGCAGAACGTCGAGCACCTCGGTATCTCGCCGAACACGCTGCGCATCACAAAAGACGATAAAATGATCGTTACGGGCTTTGACATACAGTCTGTGCGCCGTGCCGGCACCGACCTCATTGAGGATATTTTCCCCGGCTGCTGGGCGCTGGAGCAGTACTCCAAAACGAAAATCTGTGATGAGGTCACGGACGTTTACGGCCTGTGCGCATCGTTGTTGTTTGCGCTCACGGGCGCCGCGCCCATGGAAGCGCCGAAGCGCAAGCAGGACCCGCGCTTGATGATCTCCAAAAATATCCTAAAGCAGCTGCCGGAGCAGGTTATTCCGGCTATTGCAAACGGCCTACAGGTTGATCCCTCTCGCCGCACGTCAAGCTTCTCGCGCTTTTCCGCAGAGCTTGCCGCTGAGCCGACCGTTGTGGAAAAATTCGTCGAGACCGAAACGGTGCGCTCGCTGCCGAGCGGTTCCGGCCGCACGCCGAGCAAGCGTCGCGTGCCTACTTTCCTGTGGCTTGTCGCGTCATTCGTGTTTACACTCGTCGTCATCTTTGCCGTGACGAGCGTGTGGTTCAAAGACAGCCCGTTCTCGCCGCAAAGCATCGTTGCGTTCATCAAAGATCCGGGCGTTGTCGAAGAAAAGCAAACGCTTGAGGTGCCGAACCTTGTCGGTATGGATTACGACAAGCTGCTCTCCTTAACAGAAAAGGACAAAAAATATAAATTCGAGCTTGAAATTTCCAAGGAAACATTCAGCGATACATTGCCGGAGGGGCAAATCACCGGGCAATATCCGCTCGCGGGTGAGATTATCGAGGCCGGCAGCACGGTAAAGATTACTGTATGCAAAGGCCCGCAGCTGCGTACGCTGCCGGATATCAAAGACAAGCCCGCCGACGAAGCCGTAACGGCTTTAAAAGCCCTCGGTTTCGAGCCGGTACAGGTCGCCGAAGTCAACGATAATGTGAAGATTGGCCGCGTCATCGGTTATCAGTCCGACAGCCCCGGCGACGCGCTTGCATACGGCGCCGTTGTGGGTATCCTCGTCAGCGCGGAAAGCAGCGGGGAAGACGGCGAGTAAAATTGGTTAGAAAGCAATACACCCGCAGGCGGTTCGTTCCTGCGGGTGTATTGCTTTTTATAGAAGTATCAATGGAGGAAAACGTTGAGTTATTTGTACATCGCCATGTAATCGCCGTGTGCCTCGATGAGGTCGTCGCACATCTTCACGATGTCGTCGATGGAAAGCTCGGCTGCGGTGTGCGGATCCAGCATAGCGGCGCGGTAGATGTCCTCGCGCTTTCTGGTGCGTGCCGCTTCGATTGTCATCAGCTGTGCGTTGATGTTTGTCATGTTCATTGCGGCAAGCTGTACCGGCAGGCGGCCAACGTGGCACGGATTTACGCCCATCTTGTCCACAAGGCACGGTACCTCAACGCACGCATCGGCGGGCAGGTTATCGATAAGGCCGGTGTTCAGTACGTTGCCGCCGATCTTATACGGGTTGCCGGTGAACATAGCTTCCATAATGTAGGAGGCATATTCGCTGGAACGGGTGTGCTCCACTTTGCCGTCCTTCAAAATGCTTTCTTTTTCTTCCTTCCAGCCCTTGATCTGGTTGATGCAGCGGCGCGGGTATTCGTCCAGCGGAATGTTGAACTGTTCAATGAGCTCCGGGTAACGGGACTTGATGAAGAGCGGATTGTATTCCGCGTTATGCTCGCTGGATTCGGTGCAGTAGTAGCCGAGGCGGCGAATGTACTCATAGCGCACCATATCTTTGTGCTTTTCGGTCGCATTCTTTTCTGCGGCGCGGCGCTTGATCTCGGGGTAGAGGTCGTTGCCGTCCTTGTCTTCAATCTTCAAAAGCCAGCCCATGTGGTTGATGCCGGCGATGAGCTCGCGGCGACCTTCAACCTTATCTTCCATGCCAAGGGCCTTTAGGAGCTCCTTAGAGCAGACCTGCACGCTGTGGCAGAGGCCGACGGTCTTTACGTTCGTATAGCGCTGCATGTAGCCGGAAAGCATTGCCATCGGGTTTGTGTAATTGAGGAACCATGCGTTCGGGCAAACTTCTTCCATATCGCGGGCAAAATCTTCCAAAACAGGAATGGTGCGCAGTGCACGCATGATGCCGCCAATGCCCATCGTATCGGCAATCGTCTGGCGCAGACCGTACTTCTTCGGCACCTCGAAATCGATGATTGTGCACGGGTCGTAGAAGCCGACCTGAATGGCGTTTACGACGAAGTCCGCGCCGCGCAGCGCTTCTTTGCGGTTCTCAACGCCGCAGTAGGTCTTCAGTGTCGCCTTGCCGCCGTTCGTATTCTTGTTGATAGCGCTGAGAATGATGTAAGACTCTTCCAAACGCTCGGCATCGATATCATAGAGCGCGATCTCGCTCTCACACAGAGAGGGCGTGCACATGCAGTCGCCGAGCACATTGCGTGCGAAAACGGTGCTGCCCGCGCCCATGAATGTAATTTTTGGCATAATTTGTAACTCCTTCCATAAAAACGATTCTTATATTCATTATACGGTGCACCGTGTGCAGATTCTATATTTTTTGTTTCTTTTCGTTGTGATTTTGTTGTATTTTGTATTTAAGTGTGCTATACTGAATAGGGAATTACAAAGGTAGGGACGGGTATGAACACTATAAAGCATAGAGTGGAAAATTTAAATAACGGCGGCTCTGTTACCGTGTATTACTGCGGTTACGAAAAATGTGAGGGCGGGCATTTCTGGGGCCCGGCCGTGCGCAATCAGTATTTGCTGCACTACGTCATCTCCGGCAAGGGTACGTATACCGTCGGAGAAGAGACCTACACGCTGCTCGCAAACGAGTGCTTCCTCATCCGCCCGGGTGAGCGCACGTATTACATTGCCGACCGCGAAGACCCGTGGGAGTACATGTGGGTCGCATTCGACGGCTTTGATGTACTGGAGATCCTGCGCCGCACGGGCCTTGTCAGCCAATACACAACAAAGCTTGAAAACGGCGACGAGTTCATCCGCTACATGCACGAGATGATCGACGAATTCAACAAAGGCAGCTTATTTAAAGTGATGAGCGGCTTTTACGGTGCGATGTCCGTTTTGGAGGAATCTGCACACGGCGGCGCGTACACCCGCGAGCATGAGTATGTGAATAAGGCCATCGGTTACATCAAAAGCAACTACGGCTATCCCATTCAGATCAGCGACCTCGCGCGGCATATCGGCATAGACCGCACGTATCTCTACCGCATTTTCTCCGCTTCCGAAAGCATGTCGCTGAAGCAATATTTGATGCAGGTGCGCATCAATGCGGCGAAAAAAATGCTGCTGGCGGGTACATATACTGTCAGTGAAACGGCGCTATCCTGCGGCTTTTCGGATTCCGCCTCGTTCTGCGGACGCTTTAAGCGCTGCACCGGCATGACGCCGAAAGAGTTCGTCGCGGACAGTCACAAGCAAAAATCAAGCAGCAATACATAACAACAACGCTCTGTACGGTACAAAAACCATACAGAGCGTTGCTTTTTATAAAATTTAGCGGCTGAACTCGGAAAGCTCCAGGCCTTCGTTGTGCTCCAGCGCCCAGCGGATGCTCCACTCATTTGAGAAAAGCAAAAGGTAACGTCCACGGATGTCCTGTACCTTTTTTGTGTCGGACGTGAGGTTCAGCTTTTTGAGGTCCACGTCCGGCGTGTCGATCCATCGGATGAGTGAGTACGGCAGCGTTTCCATGCGAATTTCAACGTTGTACTCGTTTTCCATGCGGTACTTGAATACGTCAAACTGCAGTGTACCCACAACGCCTACAATGACTTCCTCCATGCCGGAGGCGATCTCCTGGAAGATCTGAATGGCGCCTTCCTGTGCAATCTGTGTAGTGCCCTTGACGAACTGCTTGCGCTTCATCGTGTCCTTTTGCTGCACGCGGCAGAAAAACTCCGGTGCGAACGTTGGAATGCCTTCAAATTGCACTTTTTTACCCGTGCAGATCGTGTCGCCGATGGAGAAAATGCCCGGGTCGAACACACCGATGATGTCGCCCGCATACGCCTCGTCAATGATTTCGCGGCTCTGCGCCATCATCTGCTGCGGCTGCGAAAGCTTGATCTTGCGACCGCCCTGCACATGGGTGACCTCCATGCCTTTTTCAAACTTGCCGCTGCAAATGCGCATGAATGCAATGCGGTCGCGGTGCGCCTTGTTCATGTTCGCCTGAATTTTGAAGACGAACGCAGAAAAATCCTTGCTGAACGGGTCAACCACACCCTCCGAGGTTTGGCGCGGCAGCGGGGAGGTCGTCATACGCAGAAAACTCTCGAGGAACGGCTCCACGCCGAAGTTTGTCAAAGCGGAGCCGAAGAACACGGGGGAGAGCTTGCCATGACGCACTTTTTCAAGGTCAAATTCATAGCCCGCGCCGTCCAGAAGCTCTACGTCATCGCGCAGCGTCTGGCACAGGCTTTCGCCGAGAATGGTCTCAAGTGCTGCGTCGTTCAGATCGATCTCGTGCGCTTTGACTTCGTGTTGACCGCGCAGCTCTTTGTCTCCTTCAAACGCGAGAATTTCGGATTTTTCGCGGTCGTAAACGCCCTTGAAGTCCACACCAGAGCCGATCGGCCAGTTCATCGGGTAGGTGCCGATGCCGAGCTCTTTTTCGATCTCGTCCAAAAGATCATACGGGCTCTGCGCGTCGCGATCCATCTTGTTGATGAACGTGAAAATCGGAATATCGCGCATGACGCAGACCTTAAAAAGCTTTCTCGTCTGTGCCTCAACGCCCTTTGAAGCGTCAATGACCATCACGGCGGAGTCTGCCGCCATCAGCGTGCGGTACGTGTCTTCAGAGAAGTCCTGGTGGCCCGGGGTGTCCAGAATATTGATGCAGTAGCCCTCATACTGGAACTGCATAACAGAAGAGGTGACGGAGATACCACGCTGCTTTTCAATTTCCATCCAGTCGGAAACGGCGTGGCGCGCATTTTTTTTGCCCTTGACCGCACCGGCCAGCTGAATGGCGCCGCCGTACAGAAGGAACTTTTCCGTCAGTGTCGTTTTACCGGCGTCCGGGTGCGAAATAATCGCGAACGTGCGCCGTTTTTCAATCTCATTTCTAAAATCGGCCAAGATGATAACCTCTGTTTCTTCACAAATTCAAAATAACCGATTTATTTTACCACAAATGCGTGGAAAGTTCAAGATTTCCGCATGATGGGAATGACAAAATATTTCGCCGTGTCGTGGTATTTTATCCGTAGAGATCACAAAATTTACGGAAAGGGCATAGGAAAACGATGAAACATGGAAAGCACTATCGCGAAGAGAAAAAGACCGTCCTGGCGCTTTTGGAAAAGCTGTTTGGCAGGCATGCGGAGATCGTCATGCGGTACCGTGCGTATATAACGCCGGCGCGCACGCATATACATGAAGAAAAAGGCCCGTCGGTGCCCTCTTGCAGGCGGCGCGTATGGTGATGCGCGCCCGGCGGCCGAGGAGGGGTGCGCATGTTTTCGGTTCGGGTCCTGGCGTTCATCACGGCGTTTTTGCTGCCGGTGTTTTTCAGCGGAGACCGTTTAGAAAAGACTGTCATAGCTGAAAGCGGCGTGCCCCTCAGCCTTGTATTCAAAAACGAATGTACCGTGCCGCTTGAGTTATATCTCACGGCAGAAGAAAGCCAAGGTGAAGTAAAGCTTCTGCGTGTGCAAAACGGGCAAAGTGTGATGCTTTTCTCGGGGGACAGTGCTGCACTCGGGTTTGCCGAGATTTATATCGGTACGCTTACCGCCGAAGAGAGCATGACATTTACCGTGCAGTGCGGGGAAGGCGGAAACGCAAAGCTTCACATTCATGGCGAGAAGCAAGAGAACGCAGCCGGGGAATGGATTGTCCGTGCATCGCTCCTCTTTGGCTGGGGCGTGCTCGCTGTCGGCGGCTCGGCGCTGCTCATACGCCGCATTCAAAACCGCAGGAAAGAGCCATAATAAAAACGCTGCAGGAAGGCTCTGTGCAACGTTTTTTCATGCAAATTGAATTTTAGAAGCAGAAGTACCCGATGAGCGAGATCGCAAATCCGAGCAGCGCGCCGCACACCACCTCGATCATGCGGTGGCCAAGCGATTCGTTCAGCTTCGGGATCATTTCTTTCAGTTGGTCTTTGTCCTTGGTGTTCTCATCGCCTAAATATTCCACAATGTAGTTGATGGCTTTTGCGTGCAGACCCGCAGCCCAGCGTACGCCGGTCGCGTCGTACATTACGATGAGTGCCAGCACGAACGCCATGGCGAAAATCGGGGAGGAAAAGCCGTAGATAAGGTAAGAGGTCAGCAACACCGAGCACGTTACCGCCGAGTGGGAGCTTGGCATGCCGCCTGCGCCGGAGAGACGCTCTTTCTTAAATTCGCCGTGTTTAAAAAGATGGATGCTGGTCTTTAAGATTTGTGCCGCACACCACGAAACAACAGCGACGTTGATGAGCGGGTTGGAAATCAATATAGAAAAATCAAACATGTCACGAAACCTTTCTGTAAAACGGCACACAAACACCGAAATGCGCCGTATGAGCACAATTTGATACATATAGTTTACCGCGAAACGGCAATATTGTCAATTCGCACGGCGGATTTGTAAGAAATTTGTGATAAAGAGTATACATATCTTGCGAAAACGGGGCTTCGGTGATAAAATAAAGTCATGGCTAATAAAAGAAACTACGCAAAAGAACTGAATACACTCATCGAAACCTTTACGCACAAGGAAAAGCGACCGACTTTGCTCTTGCACGCGTGCTGTGCGCCGTGCTCCAGCGCCGTTTTGGAGAAGCTTACAGCGCATTTTAAAATTACCGTGCTGTTTTATAATCCCAATATCTATCCGGAGGCGGAGTATCAAAAAAGGGAAGCAGAGTTAAAGCGGCTTATCTCCGAAATGCCATGCACCAAGGAAGTAGCGCTTGTCGATCTGCCTTACGTGCCGGAAGAATTCTTCACCGCCGTGCGCGGGCTTGAGCACATCCCGGAGGGCGGCGAGCGCTGTTTTGCGTGCTACAAGCTGCGCATGGAAGCAGCGGCAAAGTATGCCGCAGGGCATCATTTTGATTTTTTCACGACAACGCTGTCCATCAGCCCGCTGAAAAACGCGCAGAAGCTAAACGAGATCGGCGAAGCGCTTGCAGAAGAATACGGCGTGCCGCACTTGCCGTCCGATTTCAAAAAACAGGAGGGCTATAAGCGCTCTATTCAGCTTTCGGCAGACTATAACCTATATCGGCAGGATTTCTGTGGCTGTGTGTTCTCGAAAAAAGAAAGGGAGGCGAAGGCGCATGGTGAAGCATAACGGCGTTTTGTACCGTGCCGCCGACGCGCACGCCCACATTTACCCCGGCAAGATTGCGGAAAAGGCGACCGAAAACGTTGGCCGTTTTTATGATCTTCCCATGGCGGAGGTCGGCCTGCCGCACGTTTTAAACGAAGAGGGCACCGCCGTAGGATTCGATAAATTTCTCGTCTGCTCCGTTGCGACAAAAGTGGAGCAGATTGGCTCCATCAATCGCTTCATCGCGGCCAAATGCGAAAAATACCCGAAGTTCGTCGGCCTTGGCGCATGGCACCGGGACATTGAGGACGTCGAAAAAGAGCTCAATGAAATTCAGGCGCTCGGCCTGCACGGCATCAAGCTGCACTCGGATTTTCAAGGCTTTGCCATCGATGACGAAAAAATGCTGCCGGTCTACAAAGCCTGTATGGCGCGCGATCTGCCGATTTTATTTCACATGGGTGACGCCAGAAGCGAGCTCTCCGCGCCGAAGAAGCTTGCGAATGTGCTCGAAAAGCTGCCGGAATTAAAGTGCATCGCCGCGCATCTCGGCGGTTACCAGCGCTGGGATGAAGCCAAAGCGTGCCTAAAAGGCGCGAACGTGTGGGTCGATACCAGCAGCTCGCTGTTTGTGTTGAACCCGGACGAAGCAAGAAGGAGCATTGAACATTTCGGTATGGATAAAGTCATGTTCGGCACGGATTTCCCTATGTGGACGCACGAAAAGGAGCTCGAACACTTCTTCGCACTCGCCTACGGGGAGGAAGAGAACCGGAAAATGCTTTATGATAATTTTGAAAAACTATTCAAATTGTGATGAAAAGCCGATGTAATCGTATCGGCTTTTATAATATCTTTCTACCAATAAAGTCAACAAAATTTCTGAATTGTCTATGGAAATTTTCGCGAAAGTGTGCTATACTGAACTCAAATCAGTCATAGGAGTTGTTTGTATGGATGTGAAATCGATCATTTCTCAAATGACGCTGGAAGAGAAAGCCGCACTTTGCTCTGGTAAAGACTTCTGGCATCTCGATACTCCGCAGCGCCTCGGCATTGAATCCGTCATGGTCTCGGACGGCCCGTGCGGCATCCGTAAGCAGTCTGACGCCGCCGATCACCTCGGCCTCAACGCCAGCGTGCCCGCCACCAGCTACCCCACAGGCTCCTGCATGGCGTGCTCATTCGACCGCGAGCTGTTCCGCCGCTCCGGTGAAGTGCTTGGCCACGCCTGCCAGGCGGAGGACCTTTCTGTTCTGCTCGGCCCGGCCATCAACATCAAGCGTTCTCCGCTTGGTGGCCGCAATTTTGAGTATCTTTCCGAAGACCCGTACCTCACCGGCGAGCTTGCTAAAAACTACATAAACGGCGTGCAGAGCCAGAATGTCGGCGTCAGCGTGAAGCATTTCGCCGCCAACAGTCAGGAATACAAACGCATGTCCAGCGACAGCGTCGTTGATGAACGCACCCTGCGCGAAATTTACCTTTCTGCGTTTGAGACGGCCGTAAAGGACTCGAAGCCGTGGACGATTATGTGCTCGTATAACCGCATCAACGGTACGTTCGCCGCTGAAAACAAGCGCTTGCTGACCGATATTCTCCGCGATGAGTGGGGATTTGACGGCTACGTGATGAGCGATTGGGGCGCGACCACCGCAGACCGCGTAAAGTGCCTTGAAGCCGGCATGGAGCTTGAAATGCCCGGCAAAAACGCCGCAAACGACAAGCAGATCGTTGACGCGGTCAACAACGGCACGCTCGATATCAAGGTGCTTGATACCGCCGTGGAGCGCATTTTGAACATCGTTCTCAAATACACCGAAAATAAGCAGCCCGAAACGAAGATCGATTTTGAAGCCGACCACGAAGAAGCGCGCAAGATTGCAGATGAGTCCATGGTTCTGCTCAAAAATGATGGTATTCTGCCATTAAAGCGCAGCCAGAAACTTGCGTTCATCGGCAAGTTTGCGGAGACTCCGCGTTTTCAGGGCGGCGGCAGCTCGCATGTGAACTCCTATAAGGTCACAAGCGCGCTCGAGGCTGCAAAGGGACTCGATGTCACCTACGCGCCCGGCTACGATACGAACACCACAGAGTCCGACGAAGCGCTCCTCGAGGAAGCGCAGGAGGCTGCAAAGAACGCCGATGTCGCCGTTGTGTTCGTCGGCATCACGGACGCCATGGAGTCCGAGGGCATGGATCGCCGTACGCTTTCGATGCCGAAAAACCACGAAGCACTCGTCAAAGCTGTTTCCGAGGTGCAGAAGAACACCGTCGTCGTCGTCATGTGCGGCGGCTGCATCACCATGCCGTGGATTGATGACGTACGTGGCGTGCTGTACGCATACCTCGGCGGTGAAGCCGTCGGCACCGCGACGCTCGACCTGCTGCTCGGCGATGTGAACCCTTCCGGCAAACTCGCAGAAACGTTCCCGCGCCGTCTGGAGGATAACCCCTCGTACCTCTATTTCTTCGGCGATGAGCAGAATAAGACCGAGTATCGCGAGGGTGTATTTGTCGGTTACCGCTACTACGACAAAAAGAACATGGACGTGCTGTTCCCGTTCGGCTACGGCCTCAGCTATACGACATTTGAATATAGCAATTTAACGCTTGATAAGTCCAAGATGAAGGATACCGATACGCTGACCGTCTCCGTCAACGTCCGCAACACCGGCAAGGTGAAGGGCAAAGAGGTCGTGCAACTGTACGTCGGCATGTCGGAAAGCCACACCATTCGTCCCGTAAAAGAGCTGCGCGGCTTTGAAAAGATCGAACTCGAGCCGGGTGAGGAGAAGACCGTCACCTTTACGCTCGCAAAGCGTGCGTTCGCGTACTACCGCACCGATATTTCCGATTGGTACGTTGAGTCCGGCGACTACACGATTATGGCGGCAAAATCCAGCCGCGACATCGCCTGCACCGCGACGGTGAACGTCACCTCTACTACGCAGATTAAGCGCGTCTACACAATGAATTCCACGATCGAAGAGATTATGGAAAGTCCCGTTGGCCGCGAGATTCTCGGCAAGATGATGGCACAGAACCCGCTTGCACAGGCAGATGCGGACGACATCGGCATGGGCGAGGCCATGGCACGTATGATGGCGGAAATGCCGCTGCGTGCGTTGTTATCGTTTGGCGGCGACAGTGTGCCCGCCGGCGCAGGTGAGATGCTCTTGAAGCAGCTTAACGCATAAATTAAATTTATAAACCACCGACAGCACCGCAGAAATTTATCCGCGGCGTTGCCGTGAATTTTATCCTTGGGAGGAAGTTTCAATGAATACGATCGTAACCGTCAAAGAAGGCGCACTCGAAGGTGCGTTTTCCGATGATAAACAAAGCGTGATCTTCAAGGGCGTGCCGTATGCTGCACCGCCGGTCGGCGAGCTGCGCTGGAAGCGTCCGCAACCGCACGCAAAATGGGAGGGTGTGCGCCCCGCACTGGAGTTCTCCGCCAAAGCACCGCAGGCTGACCTGTCCAAAATGGGCCTCTACGGCAAGGAGTTTTACAGTGATGAAAACCTAAAGCGGAGCGAAGACTGCCTGTATCTGAACATCTGGATGCCTGCATCTGCGCAGCCGGGCGATAAGTTGCCCGTGTTCTTCTGGATTCACGGCGGTGCGTTCACGCATGGCAGCGGCGCGGAAAAGGAGTTCGACGGCGAGCAGTTTGCGAAAAACGGCGTGGTGTTCGTCTCCATCAACTACCGTGTCGGCGCACTCGGCTTCTTTGCGCACCCGGAGCTCGATGCCGAAAACCCCGAGGGCATCAGCGGCAACTACGGAATTTACGACCAGGTTGCAGCAATCGACTGGGTATACGAGAACATTGCGGCGTTCGGTGGAGACCCGGACTGCATCACGGCAGCAGGCCAGTCTGCAGGCTGCATGAGCGTGCAGACGCTTATTTCGTCCGATTTGACGCGCGGCAAGATTAAGCGTGCCGTTTTGCAGAGCGCAGGCGGCCTTGGTGGCCTTTCGCATGACGGTTCCATTGAAATGCGCGTGAAGTCCTCCAAAGAGCTGATGGAAAAGCTCGGCGCGAAAAACATCGAAGAGATGCGTGCTGTCCCGGCGGAAAAAATCGCCGAGGTGCAGTATACCATCCAGTCCCCAAGAGGTCTTGCATGGCAGCCCGTTGTTGATAACGTGCTGCTGAAGGCTTCCGTAGACGAAGTGGCGCTTTCCGGCAATGCGCACGACATCGATTACATGATCGGCTGCACCGGCGGCGACATCGCAGCGGGCGATAGAATTCTCGAAAAGAGTGCCGTGCGCTGGGCGAAGAACCAGAATAAACTCGGCAGATGCCCGAGCTACATCTATTTCTTCAACCGTCAGTTGCCGGGCGACAACGCAGGTGCGTTCCATTCGTCCGAGCTGTGGTATGTTTTCCACACGATGAACAGATGCTGGCGTCCGTGGGAACCGTGCGACTATACGCTTGAAGCTGCAATGTCCTCCTACTGGGCAAACTTCGCAAAGACCGGCGACCCGAATGGGGAGGGCTTGCCCACATGGCAACCGTATACCGCCGAGCACCCCGTGCGCATGCTGCTTGCGGAAGAAATCAAAGAAGAAAACGCCATTGCCGTTGAGGACTAAACCGACGCAAATCCGGCTTTTTACAAACAAAAATTCAAGTTTCTTTTAAAATAGTCTTGACAATTTGCCTGTTTGTTGCTATAATATCACTTGTTGAGCGCGAGTGCTGGAATTGGCAGACAGGCACGTTTGAGGGGCGTGTGTTTATGACGTACGGGTTCAAGTCCCGTCTCGCGCACCACGCCAAAAGACCCATCGGAATTTCCGATGGGTCTTTTATTTTACGTTTAGCTTGGTTTTTATAGCAAAAAGGTCTCCCGCAATCCTAACGGAAGACCTTTTCGTTTATTTTAGTGCAAGGGCGTGTTACAGCGCCGTACCCCTTTTCGGGCGGAAAAATCTTGCGGTGTCGGTTTTTTCAAGCTTCAACAGCGCGATTTTCTTATCAAGGCCGCCGGCGTAGCCGGTCAGGCTGCCGTTCGTACCCACAACGCGGTGGCAGGGGACGATGATCGAGATCGGATTGTGCCCGACCGCACCGCCAACCGCCTGTGCGGACATTTTGTCTATCCCGGTGTTTTTTGCAAGCTGCTTTGCAATCTGGCCGTAGGTCATCGTCCGGCCGTAGGGGATAGAGAGCAGGATGTTCCAAACCGCCAGCCGAAAATCCGAGCCGATGAGGTGTAGCGGCGGCGTGAAATCCGGTTCTTTTCCGGCAAAATATACGTCGAGCCACTGTATAGTTTCGAGCAAAACGGGTGTGTCCTGTTCTATGTGCGCCTTCGGCAACTCCACTGCAAAATATTTGCTGCCCTCAAACCACAGCCCCGTAAGCCCCGCGTCATCTGCTGCAAGCAAGATCTCGCCAACCGGCGACATATAGCGTTTTGTGTACGTCATCGAGTTTTCCTCCTGTGTTCCTGTTACATGCAGTATAGCATGTTTTAACCCTTTTCACCAGCATTTTGCGGTAAAATGCAAAAAAAGACATGTTTTTGCGTTTTGAGAAATAACAGTTGACAAACAGCGCGGCTTATGCTATAATATATATTGTTGAGCGCGAGTGCTGGAATTGGCAGACAGGCACGTTTGAGGGGCGTGTGTTTATGACGTACGGGTTCAAGTCCCGTCTCGCGCACCACGCCAAAAGACCCATCGGAATTTCCGATGGGTCTTTTATTTTACAAAAAACAGGGATAGTTCTTGTTTTTATCGTTAAAAAGGGAGCCTGAACGCGGTTTTCATGCGCGCAGGCTCCTTTTCCGTTAGAATTTAGATATTCAGTGTTTTTGCGATGACAGTGAGCAGCTCACGGGTGTGGTCGGCGCTGTGCTCCCAGTACATGACGCCGAGCATGCCCTTTTCCTTGACGTACTCGCACTTGCGGCGGATGGCCTCGGGGGACTCGAAGCTGATGAACGTTTCGCCGTTCCAGAGATATGCGGCTTCAGCGTCCTTGTCCCAATATTCCGTGTAGTTATGCTCGCGGCGGAACTCCTCGGTGAGACCGTCGTAGTTCGGGCCGTACATACCGGCGCTGGCTTCCTGCAGGAGGCCGTTGTTGACGTTTGCGGCGCCCGTGTAATGGCGGCAGTAGAATGCTGCGCCGACGACGAGCTTATTGTACGGCACACCGGCATTGTGGAACAGCTCGACGATGTAGCGCGTGTTCGTATTGCTCGTATCGCCGCGGCTGGCACTGAGGGAGGCGTGGTGGCCGGCCTGATGCGTGAAGCCGTTGCGCATGTCGTAGGTCATGAGCTGCACGTAATCGACAATCTCGGCGACCTTGTCCATTTCGGTGTTTTCCGGGAAATAATCACCTGCGCCGACAGCGGTGGAGACGATGCGGTTCATGCCAAGGGCGTCGCGCAGAGCTTGCAGGAGCTTTGTGTAGTTCTGTTTATCGCTCGAGTCACAGTCAATCTCGGCTTGGTCGCTGCATGGGTATTCCCAGTCGATATCGATGCCATCGAGGTGATACTCCTCCACGGCTTTGCGGCAAGACTCCGCAAATGCGCGGCGGCCTTCTTCGGTGCGGGACATGAGGGAGAAGCCGCCCGCGCCCCAGCCACCGACGGAAAGCACCACGCGCAGAGCGGGGTTCCAATCGCGGAACTGCGGGATGAGATCGAGATGTGTCATCTGGTGCAGATCCAAAAGGCCGTTTTCGCTAATGAGACCGAACGCAAGGTTCATGTGGGTGAGCTTCTGCACGTCTTCGCGCGTAACTTCCGGCAAACCGTCGTTGACGGCGTAGCCGATCGAATAATACTTCATGAAAATTCCTCCGAAAAATTGATAGGAAAACGATTTTCCTTTTAAATTATACCACTTTTCTTTCGTAGTAGATAGTAGTAAAATAAAGAAAAGCGAGGAAACTTTATGAAGTATGATTATAACGCATTGATGAAAGAAATCTACGAAGAAGTGCGTGCGCTGGGTATCCCGGTCTCGGGCAACATCGAGCCGGAGGTACAGATCAACACGCGCGCAAAAAAACGCTACGGTCGCTGTATGCGATTACATGGCGAAAAATATGAATATCGAATCGAGGTCTCAGCGTATTTGGAGGACAAGGACGAGAATTGTGTGCGCAGCGTTTTGGCGCATGAGCTTTTGCACACGTGCCCGCGCTGCATGAATCACAAGCTTCTTTGGAAGACATACGCAGGTAAGATGAACAACGCGTATAGCTACTGCATTACGGCAACGACGGAGGAAGCACTTGTGGAGTACGAGGAGAAACCGGTGAAATATATGCTGCAATGTACAAAATGCAAAAGGCAGTTTCCGCGCATGAAACTCACGGCAGTGGTGCAGCATCCGGAGCGGTACCATTGCGGCTGCGGCGGCAAGATCATTCGTCTGTTCTGATGACGATTCAAGTAAATTAAAAGAAACCCGCATTCTGTACCGTTAAAGGCACAGAGTGCGGGTTTTGCAAATCAATGGGGGATAGCAAAAGGGAGACCTTCCGACGAAAATCTCCCTTGTACGCTGATATTAGATCTGCACGATCAGTCGCTGCTGAAGGGCAGGAGAGCGAGGTGACGAGCACGCTTGATAGCGACTGTCAGGCCACGCTGATGATGTGCACAAGTTCCCGTAACTCTTCTGGGGAGGATCTTGCCTCTTTCAGAAATAAAACGGCGAAGCTTGGCAACATCCTTGTAATCGATGTAATCCGCTTTGTCAACGCAGAAGCTGCATACTTTTCTGCGGCCCTTGCGACCACCGCGGCGATTATCTCTCTCCGGTCTGTCTGCCATTGCGAAAGCCTCCTTATCTTAGTCGTTGTTGGATCATCAGAACGGCAGGTCGTCGTCCCCGATGATCTCCTCGAAATCTCCGCTGTTACCACTTGAATAGGTGGGAGCGGGTTCGCTGTAAGCCGGGCGCTGCATTTCATTTCCGGCTGCGTTGTTACTTCCGTAATTATTGCCGTAAGACGGGGCGGAGGGGGCACCGTAATTTGCGCCGCTGTCACTGCGTTTGGAATCCGCAAAATTGACATCGTTCGCAACAATCTCGGTCGCCTTGCGCTTATTGCCGTCCTTATCTGTATATGTGCGTGTCTGAATAGAACCGTGAACCGCCATCATCTGGCCCTTGCGGAAGTATTTGCATACAAAATCCGCGGTGCTGCGCCAAGCGACAACATCAATGAAATCAGCCTGACGTTCTGTGCCGGACTTAACATAGGAGCGGTCTACCGCCAGCGTGAAGCTGGTAACGGCAACATCGCTCGGGGTGTGGCGAAGCTCAGGATCGGCAACCAGTCTGCCCATAACAACTGCAACATTCAACATAGGTAACAACTCTCTTTCGTTTCAAAAAAACTTACTCAGCAGCGGACTCGTTTGCTTCGACAGCCTCGGCTGCAACAGCCTCAACGTCGATCGGCTTCGGCTCAGCGGCTTTACGCGGCTTTGCAGCAGCGGTTGCAAAACGGGGATCCTTCTTCACGATGATGGAACGGAGAACGCCGTCAGTAATCTTATAGCGTCTGTCCAGCTCAGCGGTGAAGTCCGGCGTGCTCTCGAAGTTTACGAGGGTGTAGTAGCCTTCGGTTTCCTTGTTGATCGGATACGCGAGTCTTCTCTTACCCCACTCGTCAACGCTCTCGACAGTGCCGTGCTTTGCAATCAATGCCTTGAACTTTTCGACCAGCTCTGCATTACCTTCCTCACCGAGCTTTGCGGAGAGAACGATAACGGTCTCGTACTTGTTCTTTACTACCTCTGTCATGGTTTGCACCTCCTTTTGGACTTTGGCCCCGTACTTTTAAACGGAGCAAGGATTGTCATTTGTGTTACACAAAACGCATAAGCACAAACTAACAAAAGTATTATAACATAAAAATCCGCAAAGTCAAGAAAAATCTTGGAACTCGGCGGATTTTTGGGAAATCAAATTTAATATAGACGTTTTGTAAAGTTGATTGATTTTACAAAGCGAATGAACTTTACATACGCGTAATGTGAATTGACTTTACACTTAAAGCGTTTTGGCAAGCTCTTTAAGGTAGGCGCGGAAGCTTTCGCCAATCTCGGGGTGCTTTAAGGCAACTTCTACCTGTGCCTGCATGACGCCGAGCTTATTGCCCATATCGTAGCGCTTGCCTGTGAAATCGACGGCGATCATGCTTTCGGTGCGGGCAAGCTCACACATGGCATCGGTGAGCTGAATTTCGCCGCCGGCGCCGGGTGCGGTGTGGGCGAGAATGTCAAAAATCTGCGGCGGCAATACGCAGCGGCCGAGGATGGAGTAAAGCGACATAATCTTATCCTTACTCGGCTTTTCAATCATATCGGTGCAGGTGAACCAGTTATCGTGCAGAGGCTCTACCTTGAGGGAGGAGTAGCGCTGAATGGCTTCTTCGCTGACCTCTTTCACGCCGACGACACCCTTGCCGGTCTCATTATAAGCGCGGATGAGCTGGCCACAGGCAGGATCTTCGCCGAGGATGACGTCATCGCCGTAGAGAACGGCAAATGGCTCATCGCCGACAAATGCTTTGGCACAGGAGATGGCGTGGCCGAGACCTCGCGTCTCTTTCTGGCGGATGTAGGTGATGTTTGCAAGGTGCGCAAGGTTCACAACTTCATCGTACACTTCTTTTTTGCCGCTTGCGAGCAGACGCTCCTCAAGCTCCGGAGCGCGGTCGAAATGATCTTCCATGATGGATTTGCCGCGGTTTGTGATGATGAGAATATCCGTAATGCCGGCGCGGACCGCTTCCTCCACAATAAACTGGATAGCGGGCTTATCCACAATAGGCAGCATTTCCTTGGGCATCGCTTTCGATGCCGGGAGCACGCGTGTGCCGAGACCTGCTGCGGGGATAACGGCTTTTCTGACGGTTTTCATAAATCAATACCTCCAAATATACTTCCTATTTTCCAAATGTGTTTTATTTTAAACGACATTACCGCGTGAAACCGTAAGCGGTAATGTCGCTTTTAAGCTGGAATCAAGTCAAAAAGAGCGGGATCCAACGCAGGATCATGTAGCAGGCGAGCAGGCAAAACGTTACGACAACGTTCACGCCGCCGCGTGCAGTGTATTCTGCGGAAAGGTCGGTTTCCGTATTGCTGACGCTTTTAATCTCCTGCACGGTGCGGACGCAGTGATTTAAATACATGCGGTTTGCGCGCACGCCGACGAAGATCATAATGCCGAGCATCAGGGCGCTGCACAAAAGCGGCAGGCAGAACAAAAGATACTGTGAGGGGTTATCCATCAAATACTGCGAAAGCAGGTTTGCAAGCTGCACGTAGCTGAGATCCGATGAAGACACGCCGGCGTTATCGATGACGTGCGTCGTGATGGGGTTGACGACGAAACACGAGAGCATCAGATTCGCGATATATAAAAGGAACATGATTGTCGTTGTGATGATGCCCGCTTTGTACTGCTTGCGATACAGGAGCCAACCGCCGGAGAACAGGAACGCGCTGAAATTGAACTTGCTGCGCCCGAAAGACTTAATATTGCGGAACACGGAAAGGTAATACGCCGTATTCTGCTGCACGACCTTGCTCACGTCGCCGTAGGTGACATTATCCGCAACAAATTCCGCGGGATTTGCGCCGCCCATGGGGTCGAACGCGAACGGCACGCCGCCAAAGCCGCGGCTCTGATAGTTTGCGTTGTTTTGCGGCGGGGGATAACTGCCGTACGGGTTATTGTAATTGTTATAGCCGTTCGGATTGTTCGCGTTATTCGGATTTTGCTGCGTGTTGTAGCCCGTATTGCGGTGTTCATCCGGCGCGCCGGTGAGGGAAGTGCCGCAGATGTTGCAGAACAGCGCGCTGTGGGCGTTTAAGGTGCCGCAGTTCGGGCATTCCTTGTCTTTAAGCTCACTGGCCGTGTTCGGCGCGTCCGGCGGAACAGGCGGCGCCCAAGTCTTGCCGCTTTCGTGCAGATCTGTGAAAATGCACGCACCTTTTTCTTTATAGCAGCCTCTGTGGTACGGTGCACCGCAGACCGGGCAAACGACGATATCGTCATTTTCCGTAAACGGCTTGTCGCACACGGGACACTTGATGCCTTTGTAGTCCAAAACAGAACCTCCAAAATTCGGTTGGCAATATTCAAAAGACAGTCAGAATACTGCCAGAATTATTTTCTTATTCATATAATACTACAAAATGCCCGCAATCGCAATGCAAAGCGTGCAAATTTTCAGACTGTTAATAATTCAGTGAGAAAACGAAGTAAAACTTCAAGAAAGGCAAATATAAAGATTTCAGCGAAACCGTGCGTTTTCCCGCATTTTTTCTATTTACAAACGGCGGGTTATCTATTATAATAAACAGAGATTTGCGCACATTTAAGCTGAACGCCGCCGTGAAATGGTTGAAGGCGGGTTTGGACGGATATTTTTGAAAGGTAACGAAAACGTATGCTGCAATATGAAGTATTAAAACATGAACTGAATGAAAAGCAGGCGGCGCTGGATGAATTGAAGGACGCGCTGGGCCTTGAAAGACTGCGTGAAGAAGTGGAGATGCTGGAAAACAAGGCGGCGGAACCGGGCTTTTACGACAACATGGAATCTGCACAGAAGATTTTGCAGAAGACTGCTGCGTTAAAGCAGAAGGACGAGACGTATCTGAACCTTGTTTCCCGCTGCGAAGATACGCTGACGCTCATTGAAATGGGCAATGAGGAAGAAGACCTTTCTCTTTTGCCGGAGGCACAGGAGGAAGTGGAGGCCATCGGCAAAGAGATTGAGACGATGCGTCTGACAACGCTTCTCACCGGCGAATATGACAGTAAGAACGCGATTTTGACGTTCCATGCGGGTTCCGGCGGCACGGAGGCACAGGACTGGGCCGAGATGCTGTTCCGTATGTACAACCGTTGGGGTGAGCGTCACGGCTTTAAGGTTTCTACGCTCGATTACCTTGAGGGCGACGAAGCGGGCCTGAAGAGCGCTTCCATCCTTGTCGAGGGCGAAAATGCTTATGGCTTTTTGAAGAGTGAAGCGGGCGTTCACCGTTTGGTGCGCGTCTCGCCGTTCGATTCCGCAGGCCGCCGCCACACTTCATTCTCCTCTCTGGAGGTTATGCCGGAGATTGACGAGGACCTCAGCGTGGAAATCAACCCGGACGATATTAAGATGGAAGTATACCGTGCGAGCGGTGCGGGCGGACAGAAGGTCAACAAGACCTCTTCGGCCGTGCGTTTGATCCATATTCCGACGGGCATTGTCGTTTCCTGCCAGGTGGAACGCAGCCAGTACCAGAACCGCGACGTGGCTATGAAAATGCTTATCTCTAAGCTCGTTGAGATCAAGGAACGTGAACACCTTGAAAAAATCTCCGACATTAAGGGCGAGCAGAAGGAGATCACGTGGGGCAGCCAGATTCGCTCCTATGTCTTCATGCCGTACACGCTCGTAAAGGATCACCGCACGGGCTGCGAAAAGGGCAACATCAGCGCGGTGATGGACGGCGACCTTGATGATTTCATCACTGCGTATCTGAAGGCGCTCAGCCAGGGTACGCTCGGCGAGAACATCGAATAAATTTAGATTTTGTGAATTTGGGCAGCGTCTTTTGCGGGCGCTGCTCTTTTTTGCAGAATTTTTGCAGAGATATATGTTTTTTGCGAAAGAAGACCTTTCTTTTTTCGGACAAGTGTGGTAAACTTAATCACGGTATCGCACAAAACGATTTGTGCGTCCGTATGGATCCGGCCAAAATTTCTATTACACATTGGCCGAACGACCGCTGACTCTCGCTTCAAAACTCATGAGCGGGAAAAACGCAGCCCCACGCATAACGCGTGTGATCGCTGAATCATGCAGATGGCATGGTAGAAAGGATGGTACTACATGAGTACAAACAACACGAAAGCATTTGAAACGTATGAATCCGAAGTTCGCTCTTACTGCCGTAACTTCCCGACGGTCTTCGTCAAGGCGAAGGGCTCTATCCAGACGGATGAGAACGGCAAGGAGTATATCGACTTCTTTTGCGGCTCCGGCGCACTGAACTACGGGCATAACAACCCGTACATCAAAGAGAAGGTCGTTGAATATTTGCAAAACGACGGCGTGATGCACGCGCTTGACATGTACACAAAACCGAAGCGCGAATTCATCGAATATTTCGAAAATGAAGTCATTCGCCCACGCGGCTTTGACTATAAAATTCAGTTTGTAGGTCCGACCGGCACAAACGCGGTGGAAGCGGCCTTGAAGCTGGCTCGCAAGGTAAAGAAGCGCAACAATGTCTTTGCACTGATGGGTGCGTTCCACGGCATGACGCTGGGTTCTTTAGCGCTGACAACGAATGCGGACTCCCGCAAGGGCGCAGGCGTGCCGCTTTACAACGTGACGCATATTCCGGCACCGTATATGTTCCCGGAGCTCGACACCGTGGCATATATGGAACGCCTGATCACAGACGACCACTCCGGCGTGGAGAAACCGGCGGCGATCATTTTGGAAACGACGCAGGCGGACGGCGGAATTTATGTGCTGCCCGATGAGTGGCTGCGCCGTGTGCGCGCACTGTGCGACAAGTACGACATTTTGATGATTGTCGATGACGTGCAGGTGGGTGCTTCCCGTACCGGTTGGTTCTTCTCGTTTGAGCGCGCAGGCATCACGCCGGACATCGTGACGCTCTCGAAGTCCATCGGCGGTTACGGCATGCCGTTTGCGCTGACGCTGCTGCGCCCGGAGCTTGACCAGTGGAAGCCGGGCGAGCACAACGGCACATTCCGCGGCTATCAGCTGTCTTTGGTCGCAGCGAAAGCGGGCCTGGAGTTCATGCTGAACGAGCACGTGGAAGACGCGGTTCGTGAGCGTGCGCCGTTCGTGGAGAAGTTCCTCAAGGAGAACATTGAGACGATTGACAGCCGCATCACGACACGCGGCATCGGTTTGCTGTGGGGCGTGGATTTCGGCGCGTTTGAGGGCGATGTTGCGAAGACAGTTATTCACAAGGCGTTTGAAAACGGCCTCATCGTGGAGCGTGTAGGCCGCCGCGATTCCGTTGTAAAGATCATGCCGGAGCTGAAGGTGCCGATGGATACGCTGGAAAAGGGCCTCAATATTCTGGCGAAGTCCATTCGTGAGGTTGTTGGCGAGCTGAAATAACTTAAAATTTATCTCAAAGAGAAAGAAGAGATCGGGCTTTGTGCGCGGTCTCTTTTTGCATAAATCACATTTTGCTGTGCAGGATAAACAAAAACAGCTTGCAAAATGTGCGAAGCAGTGGTATGATAAGCGCAAATAGATTTTGGAAAGGAAGCGTATTGTTGTGCAGAAATTCAGTGAACTTCCGTACACACGACCGGACATTGCGGCGGCAGTGGAGGAATATAAGCGGTACAGCGAGGCATTTAAGGCAGCGAAGACCTTTGAGGAAGCGAAAAAGGTGTTTTTAGACGCTGAAAAGCTCGACACGCACTTGTCTACGATCGCGTCGCTTTGCAGCATCCGCAACACGATGAACACGACAGATGAATTCTACGAAGCAGAAATGGCGTACCTGAACGAAAATCTGCCGAACCTGATCCCGGCGGAGAAGGCAATGAAGGAAGACATTGTGAACGGCCCGTTCCGTGCGGACTTTGAAAAGGAATATGGCGCGCATTTCATCGCGGTTTTGGAAAACGACCTCAAGACGCAGGACGAGCGCATTATCCCGGAGCTTGTGAAAGAATCGGAGCTTTCCGTGGAGTATTCCAAGGCTGCAGCTTCCTGCAAGGTGGATTTCCGCGGCGAGACCTGCAACTTCTACGGCCTTTTAAAACATATGGAGAGCACTGACCGCGAGGAGCGCAAAGAAGCGTTTGAAAAGTGGGCGAACCTTTACGAGGGCGTTTCCGACAAGCTCGATGAGTTGTACGATAAGCTCATCGAAGTGCGCGTGGAGATGGCGAAGAAGCTCGGCTATGACAATTACACCGAGCTTGCGTACCGCAATATGGGCAGACTGGACTACACGCCCGAGCACGTGGAGAAGTTCCGCGAGCAGATCCGCACGGTTATCACGCCGGCAGTGGACCGCATGCGCAAGGCGCAGGCAAAGCGCCTTGGTTTGGATTCCGTCAAATACTACGATGAGAGTTTGACATTTGCAGGCGGCAACGCAGATCCTATCGGCGGCAAAGATTATATGGTGGGGCAGGCGACCGAAATGTACGGCGCGCTCTCGCCCGAAACAAAGGAATTCTTCGACTTCATGACGAAGTACGAGCTGTTTGACCTTGAGACGCGCCCGGGCAAGCACCTTGGCGGCTACTGCACATCTTTGCCGGAATACAAAGCACCGTTCATTTTCTCGAACTTTAACGGTACTTCTGCAGACGTGGACGTTTTGACGCATGAGGCCGGCCACGCGTTCCAGGCATATCTCGGCGAGCGCTTGATTCCGATCGGCGTTTTGCAGGGCTCTACGAGCGAGGTGTGCGAGATCCACTCGATGTCGATGGAGTTTTTCACCTACCCGTGGATGGATAAATTCTTCGGCGACCGCGCGGACGAATACCGTTATGCACATTTGTGCGACGCACTGGCCGTTATTCCGTACATGGCGTGCGTGGATGAGTTCCAGCACGAGGTATACAAGAACCCGAAGATGACGGCGAAGGAACGCCGCGGTGTGTGGCGCAGCATTGAGAAAAAATATATGCCGTGGCGCGATTATGACGGCAACGCATTCTTGGAAAACGGTGGTTTTTGGATGCAGAAGCAGCACATTTTCCTCTACCCGTTCTATTATATCGATTACGCGCTGGCGCAGATCTGCACATTCTTCTTCTATGACGAGATGAAGAAAGACCGCGAGAGCGCTTGGGCACGTTATTTGAAGCTGTGCAAAGCGGGTGGCACGCTGGGCTATTTTGATCTGCTGCATTATGTCGGCATTCCGGTGCCGTTTGAAGATGGCGCGGTGGAGAAAGCCGTGCGCGGCGTGATTGAAGAGATTGAATCCGCGAAGTATTAAAATAAATTATAAAAGCCGAACGGCGGGGAAAGCTCCGATGCCGTTCGGCTTTTTGCTTGCGTGCTAATTTTGTTTGTTTTGCGGATTGAGCTTTTTCTTCATGCGGATGTCTTTACCGCGGAAGATCAAGCGGTCGTAGAATCCGATTATGCGCGAAGTGAAGCGCTCGTTGTAACGCTTTTCGAGCTCCTGCATGGAGAGGTTTGTGCTGATGATGGTCGGCTTTTTCAGCGTGATGCGCGTATCAATCACATTGTAGATTGTTGCCGTGATGTAAGACGACGAGATTTCCATGCCGAGGTCGTCGATGATGAGCAGGTCGCAGTCGTTTAAAAGATCGAGCGTATCGCCACCGGATTCTTCGGTGCGGGTGAAGCGCTCGCGCTCGAGAGAAAGCGCAAAAGTCTGCGCCGTGCCATACACTACGCCGAACCCCTTATTGATGGCTTCTGCGGCGATGGCGAGGGAAAGGTGCGTTTTGCCGAGACCCGTAGCGCCTGTGAAAAACAGGTTGCCGCTGTCCTTTTTGAAGTTGTCTGCGTAGCGCCGGCAGAAGTCGTAAATGTTGCGCATTTGCTCGCGGTCGGAACGCTCGCCGTTTACGGAAACATCGGAATAATAGAGCAGGGAGAAATCCTCAAAGGACGAGAGCGTCAGCGGGGAGATACGGTTTAGGTTTTCGTAGGCGATTTGCTTTAATAAACTGCGGTAACAGGAGCAAATGCGGCCGTCTACATAGCCGGTATCTTCGCAGCGCTTGCAGGTGTACTGTGGCTCGATGTCAGCGCGGGTGAGACCGTGCGCGGCGAGGAGATCGGCAAACTGCTTTTGCAGCGAAAGATTTTCATTTTTTAAAGCTTCCATGGTTTCGCGCGCGTTGCCGCTGCGCAAAACGGCCATAGCCGCCCGACTTGCTGTGGAAGCGATGCGTCTGCGCACGTCCTCCGCTTCGGGGCAGACGGCGTAGAAGTTCTCTAAGCGGCGCTGTGCGTTATCCTGCGCGGTGGTGCGACGTCTGTTTAATTCATTTTCAGCTTGCGTGTAGACCTGCCTTGCATATCCCATGGTTTATTTCTCCGTAGCAAAAATATCGTATTTTTCGTATTCGTCAAGGTCATAAGAAGGCTTATGCGCACCCTCGCGGCGGGCTTCGGCGGCAATTCTTTCATCCACGGCTTCTTTCAAGGTATGGATGCCTGCGTTGTGCCACGACTCCAAAATGGCGTTGATGTATTTCATGTTGACCTTGCCGGTGTTATCCACACAGCGGTTATAGGCTTCGTTTAGAAGCTCATCGGGCATGCGCCACTCGAACACCCATCTGTGAGCAAACTGGCTCTCATTTTTGCTGGGTGCGCGGCGGGAGGTGATGCCGAACGCATTTTCACAGCGCTTCCACGCGATGGCGGTCTCGTCGAGCTCGCGCAGCTTTTCCTCTGCGGCGGCAATGCTTAAAATGTTGGAATCTGCCCAGTTGCGCACGGTGGATTCGATGTAGCTCGTGTTTGCGCGGCCAATCTTATTCGCGTAGGCGATAAGCATTAAAATGACTTCGCACGGCAGGCCGTAATCTTCGTGCGCCTGAATGAGCGTGCCGGAAAGCGCGGGGGAAAGCGTTTTGCCGAGCAGGTTCTGCGCTTCCTCTACAAGGCGGCGAATCTCCGGGGAGGACTCTACGCGTTCCGAGATATAAAGCCCGTCCGGGCGCAGCATACGCTTCGGCGCGGTGGGGCGCTGCGGCTGTGTTGGAGCGGCCTTCGGCTGCGGTGCGACGGGCGTGGGGCTCTCCACGTGATTCGGCGTAAGGGCGGTATCAAGCGGGGTGTCAACGCTGCAAATGAGGCCGCTTTTCATCCAGAAGCCGAGCGCGGTATCGACACGCTGCGGGGTGATGCCGAGCGCGGCTGCAAGATCCTCCGCCGCATACGGCCGCCCGTTATGGCGCAGAAGCCACAGCATGACCTTGAGCTGATCTCCGTCCGCCTCCTTGATATATCGATCTACAAGCGCGTTCGGCACGGCGAAAACCGCGCTCCATGCGCCGAGCTCCAGTTTATAACCCATGAAAAGCCGCCCTTTCCCATCCTGAATTTCTGTATATATCATTGTACCACACATTGTGCGTGGTTACAACCGTAAACCGCCCGGCGTAGGCGGATTTTGTCCGCGCGAAATATTTTTTAAAAGAAAATTCACGATAGGGGTTGACTTTACGGAGAAAATTCGGTATAATAATCAACGTTGCAAAACCCAATATGCTGATGTGGCTCAATGGCAGAGCAGTTCACTCGTAATGAACAGGTTGTCAGTTCGATTCTGACCATCAGCTCCAGAAACCCGGTACAATTTGTATCGGGTTTTTTGTTATCTGCAAAGCCTTGCGCGGAGGTATTTTTTGTGGTATCCTTAAAAAAAGGAGTGTGATCCATGCGCAGCGATGAATTTATCGATTTATATAAACAGCTGGAGGATGAGCTTGAGGTAAAGTTCAGCACCGCAAAGCAGCGGCGGTATTCCAGCGTGGTTTTTGAATACATCAACCATTATGAAAGCGCGCCTGTGCGCGAGACGTTGAATCTCTGCCGAGAAATCCGCAATTTGATGACGCACAATGCGAACCTCGGCGGCGAGCCGATCGTGGAGCCGAGCGAGCCGGTGGTGGAAGCACTGCGGGAGGCGCTCGACTACGTTTGCCGTCCGCCGCTTGCACTCGACTTTGCGACAAAAGGCAGCAGCATTCGCTGTGCAAGGCTTTCTTCTCGCGTTTTAAATTTGATGGAAAGCATGGACAAGAGCGGCTTTTCGCATATTCCGGTTATAGAAAAAGAGAGATTTCTCGGTGTATTCAGCGTGTCCACAATCTTTTCGTGTATTTTGCGTGACCCAACCTTGCGCATCACGAAGGAAACGACGCTTTCACAGCTTGGAAAAATGCTGGCCGTAGAAAAACACGTGGAAAACTATGCATTTGTCGATGAGAAAACGACCTGCATTGAGGCGCGGCGTATGTTTGAGAAGATACGCGGTCGCAACAAACGCCTTTCGGTCATTTTCATCACGAAGACGGGGAGCCGAGATGAGCCGCTGCTCGGTATGCTGACGCCATGGGACGTAATGCAGGATATTCGGCACACAGATGAAGACCCGGAAAGCCCGCGTAAAAAGAACAAAAGAGACGCTAAGAACTGAATTTACTCCATACGAAAACGACACCGCACGGGAAAAGACTTCATCATGCGGTGCCGTTTTGTTTTATGTTTTAGTTGTCGGAGGGGAAGCGGATGTTCGCGAGCTTGCGGATTTCTTCCATATAGACGGAAACGTCGTAAGCGAGGGCGGAGCACTGCTCGTATTCCGCGCGGGAAGCTTCGGGCTCTGTAATATAGCGGTAAAAATCCTTCGCTTCGTAGCCCATCAGCTTGAATTTTTCTTCTTCGCCGCAAATCTCCTCTACGGTGCCGTTGTTATAACGGATGGAGATGTTGGCGAGTTTTGAGATGGACTCCACGGATACAGTGCCGTTTGTGCCCTGAAAATCCGTGTTCGCGCCGGCCTGACCGACCTTGGAGAACACGAGGTTCACGAGCTTATCCGGGTACTGCATGGCGACAATGTCGCTGCCGTCTGCGCCGGACGCCAACAAATGCGACACGGCGAGCGTGTTCTGCGGCTTGCCGAACAGATACAGCGCGGGATAGACGCAATAAACGCCGAGATCCATCAAAGCGCCGGTCTCGAGCGCGGGGTTAAAGATATTCGGCAGGCTGCCCGCGAGGTACGCATCGTACTTTGAAGAGCGCTGGCAGAAATCAATCTTCGCCACGGAGATATCGCCGATCTTTTTTAAGGCTTCTTCCAAAAGCTTTCTCTGCGGCAGGTGCATGAACATGATGGCTTCAAGGTAGATGAGCCCGCGCTCTTTTGCAAGCGCCTGCAACTCTGCTACATCTTTTGCGTGGGCGGAAAGCGGCTTTTCGCAAATGACGTGCTTGCCGTGTTCCAGAAAAACACGTGCCTGCTCAATATGCAGTTTGTTCGGGCTTGCGATATACACCGCGTCGATTTTGTCCGTTGCGGCCATTTCTTCGAGGTCGGTAAAGACGGTTTCAACGCCGTAAGGCGCAGCAAAAGCCAGACCTTTTTCTTTTGTGCGGGAGTAAACGGCGGTGAGCTGCCACAGGCCGCTGTCCAAAGCGCCGTCTACGTAGCTGTTCGCGATCCAGCCGGTGCCGATTGTTCCAAATCGCAGCATAGTTTCAGATTCCTTTTCCATTATTCAACGAGCTCTGCGATGGACTTGACGATCTCGACGATGGTCTCCATCTCTTCCAGAACGGCAAATTCGTTTCTGCCGTGTGCAAGCTCGCCGCCGGTGCAGAGGTTCGGGCAGGGCAGACCCATAAAGGACAGGCGTGCGCCGTCTGTGCCGCCGCGAATGGGGGTGGTGACCGGCTCTACGCCGTTTTTGCGCATGGCGGCGCGGGCAACGTCGAGGATTTCCTGATGCGGCAGGATCATTTCTTTCATGTTGGAGTATGCGTCCTTCAGTGTGACCTTGACGAGCTCTAAGCCGTACTTGCGGTTGATGAACTCGGCCGCGAGGTTGAATTTATCTTTTCTCGCTTCCAGAAGGTCGCGGTCGTGGTCGCGGATGATGTAGTGCAGGTGAGCGTGCTCTACGTCGCCCTCCATGTTGTTGAGATGCGCAAAGCCTTCGTAGCCCTCGGTGTTTTCCGGCACTTCGCGGCTCGGCAGCAGGGAAGCGAACTCCATGGCGACGCGGCTTGCGTTGATCATCTTGTTCTTTGCGCTGCCCGGATGCACGCTTCTGCCGGTAATCTCCACATCGGCGGAGGTGCCGTTGAAGTTTTCATAATCGAGGCCGCCAAGCTCGCCGCCGTCGAGCGTGTAGGCGAAATCGCAGCCGAAGCCCTTGACGTCGAACTTATTCGGGCCTGCGCCGATTTCCTCGTCCGGGGTAAATGCGATATGGATTTCGCCGTGGGGGAGGTTGTTTTTGATGATATCTTCCGCAGCCTGCATGATCTCGGCTACGCCTGCCTTGTCGTCTGCGCCGAGCAAGGTGGTACCGTCGGTAACGATAAGCGTTTTGCCCTTGAATTTTTTGAGAATCGGGAAATTTTCAACGTCGGTGACGATGCCGAGCTCTTTGTTGAGGACAATGTTTTCGCCGTCGTAATTTTCAATGACGCGGGCTTTGACGTTTGCGCCGGAGACTTCTTCTGCGGTATCCATGTGCGCGATGAAGCCGACGACGTTCTTCTTTTCGCAGTTTGCGGGAATGGTGCCGTAAACATAACCCCACTCGTCCATGTGTGCGTCTTCGATGCCCATGGCGACCATTTCATCGGCAAGGTGCTGTGCGAGCAGCTTTTGCTTCATGGTGGAGGGCATGGTGGTGCTGGAAGAATCGGACTGGGTGTCATAGCTTACGTAATCCAGAAATTTTTCTTTAACGGACATTTTCAATCACTCCTTAAGTTCTTGTGCAGCTATGCAGGACACAGATGCGCAAAATTCATTTTCATTGTACACCTTTCTAAGTTGTATTGCAAGATAGAGAACAAAAAAGCTCTGTTTTCTCTGTCCGTGCTAAAATGATAGGATTCGAAAAAGAAGAGAAGTTAATTTCAAAGTGGTATAACATGTGATACGACATCTCTCATTAGGGGCATAAGAAAAGGCTCCGTGACGAAAAGACACGAAGCCCAAACTTTAAATCAGGTATTTGGATATAGGGGGGATCAGACCTCAGCCCAATACTTCTTGAGGTTTGCAAGGCCGATGCGCAGTGCATCAAAGACCGGCTCCATGCCCTCAAACTCGATGGAGATGCAGTCATCATAGCCTGCACGCTTCAGCTGATACATGCACTGCTTGATCGGTACATTGCCGTGGCCGACAATGGTGCCGCGCAGGTACTTGCCGCCGCGGGAACGGAAGCTGCCTTCGCCCGGATCGGCATCCGTGAACGGCTTTACGATGAAGTCCTTTGCATGGACATAGTACGCATACGGCGCAACTCTTGCAAATGCGGAAGCCGGGTCCTCATCTGCGCAGAGGAAGTTGCCCATATCGGTGAGGAGGCCGAAGTTTTTGTTGTCGACCGCTGCGTAGAGCTTCTCGACACGCTCGGAATCCTGCACATAGAAGCCGTGGTTTTCGACCATGGTGCGGATGCCGAACTGTGCAGCGTACTCCGTGATTTCCTTGCAGGCCTTTGTGAGGCGCGGGAGCATCGTATCAAACGGGCAGAAGTCACCGGAGTTGCGTGCATAGCCAATGGCTGCGTCGTGGCGCATACGGGTGACACCGAGGACGTGTGCGATGTCGACGTAATCCTTGACGCGAGCAATCTCTTTATCGAGGTCGCCGTCGCTGCCGGTAATGAAGTCGCAGCTCATGACGAGTGCGGAAATCTCCAGGCCGACGCGCTCGCATTCCTTGCGGAGCTCTTCGGCGTGGGCGAGACGCTCTTCCTTGGTGCCGGTGCCGAAATCGGTGAAATCGACAAACTCAATGGCGTCAAAGCCGAGTTCCTTGGTCTTCGCGATCAGCTCAAACGGAGTAGCCTCGCCGGAGCGGATCTTCTGCATGTAGCTGTACATACTGACGGAAAATTTCATGTGGGTCAATCCTTTCAATACAATCCTTTTTATTAAAACGTCTCTTTTGACGTTTTGTGCGAATTTAGTCGCCGAAGGAAATGCCGATCTCACGGGCAGCGAGGATTTCTTCGCAATCGACCGGGACGGTTTTCAGCTTGCCCGCAACCTCGCTGAGCGGCACCGGGACGATCTTGCCGTTGACAAGGCCGACCATGTTGCCGTAGTTCTTCTCACGGATGAGCCTTGCGGCTGCCGCGCCGAAGCGTGTGGAGAGCACGCGGTCGTAGGCGCACGGACTGCCGCCACGCTGGAAGTGACCCGGTACGCAGACACGGATCTCGTTATCCACACGGGAGGCAAGCTCGTCTGCAAGGCGGTACACGATGGACGGGTACTTCATTTCGGCACGTGCCTTTTTGAAGTCCTTCTTCTTCATGGCGGCTTCTTCCTTGGATAGCGCACCCTCGGCTACGGCGAGAATGGAGAACTTCTTGCCGTTTGCGATTCTATTATCCAATGTTTTTGCGATTTTGTCAATATCATACGGGATCTCCGGCAGCAAAATCACATCTGCGCCGCCCGCGATGCCGGCATAAAGCGGCAGCCAGCCGACCTTGTGACCCATGATCTCCACGCAGAAAATGCGGCCGTGGGAGGTGGCGGTGGTGTGAATGCAGTCGAGGACATTCGTCGCGATCTCCACAGAGCTGTGGAAGCCGAACGTCATATCGGTACCCCAGACGTCGTTGTCGATGGTCTTCGGCAGGGAGACGACATTGAGGCCTTCCTCGCGCAGAAGGTTTGCGGTTTTCTGTGTGCCGTTGCCGCCGAGGATGACGAGGCAGTCGAGCTTCATCTTCTTGTAGTTATCCTTCATGTTCTTGACTTTATCGACGCTGTTTTCATCGATGACGCGCATGAGCTTGAACGGCTGGCGGGAGGTACCCAAAATGGTGCCGCCGAGCGTTAAGATGCCGGAGAAATCTTCCGGTTTCATCAGCTTGTATTCGCCGAAAATAAGACCTTTATAGCCGTCTTTGATGCCGTAAATCTCTACGTCGTTGCCGAATTCTTCGTAAAGCGACTTTGCAACGCCGCGAATGGAGGCGTTGAGGCCCTGACAGTCGCCGCCGCTTGTTAAAATACCGATTCTTTTCATCGTTCCTCAACCTTTCGTTGTGGTGTGCGGACAGCAAAACGCGCCGAAGTCCGCTCAATTTATTCTATTATAATCTTTTATTTACAACTATGCAAGTTTTATTCTTCCGCGGAGTGAATCGGGATCAAAACGCTGTCCTTTTCGATGGACTGCAGCTCTTTCAGACGCGCCTGTGCTTCGTGGTAGAATGTAAGCTGCGAGCTGATTTTTTTCTTGCCGCGCAGGTCAACGTGCTCGTAGCTTGTATCACTCTGCATGAAACGGGCGTTTGTGGTGTCGCTCAGCATGGTATCGAGAATGCCGAAGGCGCGGGCCTTCTGTGTTTCGTCCTCGATGGGGAAAACAAGCTCCACGCGGCGGTCGAGATTGCGGGGCATCCAGTCCGCGCTGCCCATGTAAATGCGCGGGTTGCCGGCATTTTCAAAGCGGAAGATACGGCTGTGCTCCAGAAGCTGGCCGACAATGCTCATGACAGTGATGTTCTCGCTGACGCCTTCGATGCCCGGAATGAGGCAGCAGATGCCGCGCACGATAAGCTGCACGCGCACACCGGCCTTGGAGGCTTCATAGAGAAGCTCGATGATCTTCGGGTCAACGAGGGAGTTGACTTTGACCGTGATGCCGCTGGGCAAACCCTTTTTGGCGTTTTCGGTCTCCTGACGGATCATGTACTCAAAGAAGCTGCGCATGCCGTGCGGTGCAACGATGAAGTGCTTGTACTCCGGCGGACGGGAATAGCCGGTGATGACATTGAAAAGGGAGGACGCGTCTGCGCCGAACTGCTCGTTGCAGGTGAACAGGCCGAGGTCGGTATAAATTTTCGCGGTGGAGTCGTTGTAGTTGCCGGTGCCGAGGTGCAGGTAGCGGCGGATGCCGTCTTCCTCGCGGCGGACAACGAGCGCGATTTTGCAGTGGGTCTTGAGGCCGGTCAGACCGTAAATGACGTGGCAGCCGGCCTTTTCGAGCTTCTTTGCCCAGTTGATGTTGTTTTCTTCGTCAAAGCGCGCTTTCAGCTCGACAAGCACCGTGACCTGTTTGCCGTTTTCGGCGGCTTTGATGAGCGACGCGATGATGGGCGAGTTGCCGCTGACGCGGTAGAGCGTCTGCTTAATGGCGAGTACGTTTTCGTCTTCTGCGGCTTGTGCGATGAACTGCACGACACAGTCGAATGTCTCATATGGATGGTGAACAAGGCGGTCGCCCTCACGGATGGCCCTGAAAATATCGGTGTAGCCGAAGAAATCGCCCGGGGGTGTGGTGGGACGAATGGGCGCAAAGCAGAGTTTTTCGCAGCCCGGGATATTCGCAAATTTCGAGAAGAACGTGAGGTCAATGGGTCCCTGCACCTCGTAGATGCCGCTTTCATTGATGTTCAGCGCTTTTATGAGAAATTTGCGGGTATCTTCATCGGTGTGCTGCAAGAGCTCCAAGCGCACGGGACGGCCGCGCTTACGACGCTTGATGGACTTTTCAATCTCATACATAAAGTCGTCCGCTTCCTCGTCAATGGTGAGGTCGGAGTTGCGCGTGATGCGGAACGGGCACACGGATTTAATCTCGTGCAGCTCGAAAAGCTCCTCAAGATAATCGGTGATGATGTCCTCGAGCAGGATGAAGCAGCGTGTGTCGCCGTCTGCGGGCAGCTCCGTAAAGCGTGGCAGAATAGACGGTACCTGCACGACGGCAAAGCACTTTTCACCCTTGTTTTCCTTGGAAGAAAGGCGCACGGCGAGGTTCAGACTTTTATTTGCGAGCATCGGGAACGGGCGGCTGCTGTCTACGGCGAGCGGCGTCAGCACGGGGAACAGCACGCGATGAAAATACTCGTCCGTAAAGGCTCTTTGCTCGTGCGTGAGCTTTTCCGGCGTGCGGAACTCGATTTCCGCCTGCTTTTTGAGGACCGGCAAAATAGAGCGGTATAGGCAGGAATACTGCTTTTCCATAAAGGCGTGCGTTTTTTTATCGAGCGCCGAGAGAAGCTCCTTCGGCGTCATGCCGGAATCATCCGGCTTTGTGTAGTTTGAGGCGATCTGGCTTTTTACACCGGCCACGCGCACCATGAAGAATTCATCAAGGTTGGAGCCGGTGATGGCAAGGAAGCGCAAACGCTCCATGAGGGGGTTATCTTTCTTTTGGGCTTCTTCCAAAACGCGTGCATTGAAGTCCATCCAGCTCAGCTCGCGGTTATAATAGTAATTCTTTTTATCAGACATGGTTTCCGTCCTTTCGTTATTTCAGCAGCTCGCTTTTGATTTGCAGCTCGGGGCTGAGACCGAATACTTCCTTAAAGAGACCGGCGCATTCCTCAAACGCCCATTTTTCGAGCAGGGCACTGCCGGAAGCGACGGCTTTGATCTCCAGCTTTTCGTTTGTAATGCGGATTTTACTGATGCGCAGCTTACGGCGCTTCGATTTATCGAGCGCGTTTGCAAGGCGGAAGATGGCAACGAGCTTTAAGATTTCCAAACGGCGTTCTTCCGTCATCGGGATTGCACCTGCATCGGCAACGTTCGGCATGGTGAACTCATCGCTGCCGGCGACGAATGCCGTGAGCAGAATTTGTTCGTGCGTGAGGCCGAAAATGTCGAGATCTTTAATGAGGTCGAATGAGCACTGGTTCGGCATGCGCACGTTGATGTATTGACCGCAGCTGTGCAGAATGGACGCGAGCTGCAAAATGATTTTTTTATCACTTGACAGACCGTGCAGGTTTTTGAATTTGTCGAAAAGCGTGCATGCAAACTCTGAAATGGCATCGGAATGTGCGCCGTGGCAGTTGTATTTTGCCGCGATGCGTTTTGCGGAAACAATGGCGCTTTCGTTTGTTTGCGCAATGTATTCTTTTTGCGCGCCCGGCACGAGCATGTGGCGTGTGATGGCATCGCAAATATCGATATCCGGGCAAATGATCTTCTGCACGCCGTCCGAAAGGCGCAGCATGCCGGTATATATAGAAAGCGCTGTGTAGAGAATTTCGGCAAGCTCCTCGGAAATGTTGTAGCGGCGTGCGATGGCAGAGTGGGACATCATGCGGATTTCCTTATACGCCGCGTGCATTTTCTTTGCGGAGATGGTGTAAAGGTCGCCGCTTTTTTCGGCGCCGCACACGGAAGCGACAAGCTCCAGATCGGAACCCGTCAAAATGATGCTGCGAATGTCTTTTTTCGGAATATCGACGCGGTTTAAAATGATGTCGAGATATTCTTCGACCGTGGGGTAAAAATCGTCGCACTCGCGGCTGAGCGCACCGAGGGCATCGTGCAGCTTTAAAGAGCCGATGGGGATGTTCTGCGAGGTGCAGATCGCCTTGCCGTCGTACAGCGCAACACCGATGCTGCCCGTGCCGACATACGCGATGAGTGCGTCTTTCATCTCGATCTTGCTTTCTTCTTTTAAAAGCCGGATAATCTCGGAGCAGATGAGCGCTTTTTCTTCGCTGTATTCCAGAATTTCCAAGTGCAGATTGTTGTGAATTTTGAGTTGATCGATGACGAACGAGCGGTTTTCCGCCTCGCGCATCACGGTGGAGGAGACCACGCGCACGTTTTTGCAGTTGTAGCCCTCCAGCGCCGTTGTGAATTTTGTGAGGATAGAGGAGAGTTGGCGCAGGCTTTCAAAGCTGATGCGTCCCGTGGTGAAGACCTCGTGGCCGAAGAACACAGGGTATTCGAGAGAATCCAGCATTTCGATCTCGCCGTGCTTTAACTGCGAGACACGCATGCGCACCGCACTGGAGCCGATCTCGATGACCGCAGCCGGCCCGCCCGGAAGTTTTTTATTCAATATGAGCACCGCCTTTCAATGTAGAGCAACTAAATCAGAGCGCCGCCGAAAGCGGGCCCGCAAGAATTCTTGAGATATTTACTTTATTATAGCAAACCCGAGAGGAAAAAGCACCCTGTTTTCGCCGAATTTTACATAAAATATACGTGAGCCATACAATCGAATAAAAAAGATACAACCTGCTATATAGTTTTAATATATAAATGTGCAAATATTTCGCACAATATTGCCTAAAAGGAAATAAAATGAAATTTTTTTTGAAAAAACACTTGCATTTTTGAAAGATATGCGCTATAATAATACCCGTCGCTTGGAGAGGTATTCTAATGGTAAGGAGCCACATTGGAAATGTGGTGTGCCGCGAGGCATTGTGCGTTCGAGTCGCATCCTCTCCGCCAGTACCCGGATAACGGAAGTTATCCGGGTTTTTCTTTTATCCGCATTGCTTTTTGATAACGCAGACTATATACTATTATATAGTAAAAAAGAAGCAAGAGCAATATGCCCAAACGTTTAAATTTGGAGGAGTACACATGACATACGAAAATCCAATCCTGCCGGGTTTTTACCCGGATCCGAGCATTTGCCGCGTAGGTGAAGACTATTATCTTGTCAACAGCTCGTTTGAGTTTTTTCCGGGCGTGCCGCTTTGGCATAGCCGTGACCTGCTGCATTGGGAGCAGCTTGGCTATGTTTTGACGCGCGAAAGCCAGTTGCCGCTGGTGGACTGCCGCACTTCCGGCGGCATTTTTGCGCCGACGATCCGCTACCATGACGGCCGATTCTATATGATCACGACGAATGTGACAGGCGGCGGCAATTTTTTTGTGTGGACAGATGACATCCGCGGCGAGTGGTCCGACCCGATCTGGATCGACCATCAGGGCATTGACCCGTCTTTGTTCTGGGATGCGGACGGCAAGGTGTATTACACCGGTACACATACGGACGAAAACGGCAACAACTGCATCGGACAGTTTGAGATTGATCTTGAGACCGGCGCAAAGCTGAGCGAGACAAAGTGCATTTGGTACGGTACCGGCGGTAAATGCCCGGAGGGACCGCATATGTACCGCATCGGTAATTGGTATTACTTGATGATTGCCGAGGGCGGTACGGAGTACGGCCACATGGAGACCATTGCGCGCAGTAGAAGCGTGTGGGGCCCGTTCGAATCTTGTCCGCACAACCCAATCCTCACGCACCGCAATGCACACCGCGTGGAGTTTCAGGCGCTCGGACATGCCGACCTTGTAGAGACGCCGGAGGGCAAATGGTGGATGGTATTTCACGGCATTCGCCCGTCTGTTTTCATGCTGCATCACACCGGCCGCGAGACGATGATTGCGCCGGTTACATGGGAGGAGAACGGCTGGCCGGTCGTATACGGTGGCAAGGAAATTCAGCCCATCATGACGGCAGAGGGCGAAGGAGACGTGCGTGTTGCGCGCAGTTGGCACGATGATTTCAACACAGCTGCACCTGCACCGCGCTGGAGCTATCTGCGCACACCCGACCGCATGAAGTATACATTTGATAAGAGCGGCGTTACACTGCGCGGCAGTGAGGCGACGCTCGACGAGCTGAAGACGGTCACATTCTTCGGTGTGCGCCAACAGCAGTTTGGTTTGAACTATACGACCGAAATGACGCTTTCCGGCGACGGCAAAGCGGGCATGACGGTTTTCCACACGAACGAGCACCACTATGAGCTGTTTGCTGAGCGTAAAAACGGCGGTATGGAGGTCACGCTGCGCCGCCGCGTGGTTGATATGCTGATCGAGAGCGAGCCGGTGTTCTTCCCGGAAACGGACACGTTGACGCTGTGCATCAAGGCCAACCGCCTGCGCTATACGTTCCTTGCGGGTAAAGCCGGGGAAGAGATGAAAGAGATCGGCACCGGCAGCACGCAGCTGCTTTCCACAGAGTGCATGAACTGCACGTTTACGGGCTGCTTTGTGGGCCTTACGGCGCAGGGGGACTGCGAAGCAAAGTACCGTTATTTTGACGTTTCTGTGCCCGCAAACGAATAAAATTCGAAATAATAAAAAAAACACTTGCTTTTTCCACCGGTTTAACGTATAATAAATTTTGTTAAGCCGGTGTGTTGGAATTGGCAGACGAGACGGACTCAAAATCCGTTGATGGCAACATCGTGCGGGTTCGACCCCCGCCACCGGCACCACACGGAGATCCCAAACTTCTTGGAAATGAGAGGTTTGGGATTTTTTATTTTATCCGTCAGTATAAATAAAAGCGGCGCCGAGAAATTTCTTGAAAACAAAATACACGAATGTGAAAAAAGCGCAGTTGGTAGGATATGCCACCTAATACTGGACACCCAGTATGGGGGGTATATCCGTATGAGAAACCGAACTGCGCGTTTTTCCAGTTTTAGGGGGTATGGACTTTTTTGATGGATTTAAAGTGGAGCATAGAAATTCAGCTTTATCTCATAGCATTGAAACTTTATAAAAAATACATATAAAAGCAAAGCTTAGATGCGCCTGTGAATTCAAAGAGCAATATTAGGTGAATGATAGTCACGCAGGATTTAAATGAAATTCAAATATTTGGCAAATAGAAGTGATTTTTGTTTCAACTTTGATTCATCTTATTTTAAGAGGCTGGATAGTATTTTGAAAAATACATGCAAATTAATTACACACATTAAGGCAGTAATCTGAAAATGCAGCGCGCGGCAGGAAACACATGGTTTAATGGCAAAAAATATAGAATTAAAATTTCAATAAAGTAAATAGGTGAATTTGAGTAATGGGACAAAATATAGGGAGTTAATGCCGAAAAACACAAAATTAAGTTGAACTTTGTCAATCCGGTCAAACTTACCCAAAAAAATCGGGGGGGTCGCATGTTTGCACATAAATGTTAATACGTATAGCGGAAATACACTTGATTTTCTCGTCGAAATATAGTAGAATATAGATAAATTTGTGCAACTGATTTTCTTCCCTTCGTTGATGGGAAAACGAATGTATTCCTTTTATATATGGGGTGTTCGCAGATGTGCAGAAAAAAGAAAATTTGGAATGGGGAAAACAAGTGGGTAATAACAGAGAAAACGAAACAGAGATTGATCTGCTGCAGCTTGCAAAAGCCCTGTGGCACAAAGCATGGGCCATTGTGCTTGTGACGCTTATCACGGCCGCTATGGCATTTGCGGGCACAAAGCTCTTCATCACACCGCTTTATACGGCGAGCGCTATGATGTATGTGAACAACAGTTCCATTTCCGTCGGAAGCACGCAGGTGAACCTGAGTGACTTAACCGCAGCGCAGAGCCTTGTTGAGACCTACATGGTTATTTTGAAGACCCGCGGTACACTGGAGGAGGTCATTAAGGAAGCAAATCTGCCGTATGATTACGAGCAGCTTTCCGGTATGATCGAAGCCGGCGCTGTGAACTCCACGGAGGTCTTTTCCATCTCTGTGACGAGCGCGAGTCCGGAAGAAGCTGAGAAAATTGCGAACACGATTGCAGAGCTGCTGCCGAACCGCATTGCGGACATCGTAGAGGGTAGTTCCGTGCGCATCGTTGATTACGCTGTGGTGCCGTCCAAGAAAACTTCGCCGAGTCTTTCTAAAAACACGATGCTCGGTGCAATGCTTGGCTTTGTGTTGAGCTGCGGCGTGTTTACGGTTCTGTATCTTCTGGACGATGTTGTGCACAACGAAGATTACGTACGCGTGACGTTTGACCTGCCGCTGCTGGCGGTGGTGCCGGATCTGACGGAGAAGAATTCGAGAAGCAACTATTACTATTATAGAGATGGCAGCAAAGGTGGGAAGGAGGAAAACGCATGAGAAAATATAGGAATGCAGCCTCCGACTACGAGTACGGCGCAATGCTCGGTGAAAACCTAAGCTTTGCAGCTTCCGAAGCATACAAGCTTCTGCGTACGAACCTTGACTTTGCGCTTTCCGATGAGCAGAAATGCCGAATTATCGGAATGACGAGCTCGGTGCGCGGCGAGGGTAAAAGTACCACCACACTGAACCTTGCGTATTCCATTGCGGAAGCCGGAAAGCTTGTGCTTGTCATTGAGGCGGATATGCGTATGCCTACGTACACAAAACGTCTGCACATTCAGACAAAGAAGGGTATTTCCAACCTGCTTGCAGGCCAGTGTACGGGCGCGGATGTGCTCAGCCGCTGCGAGCTGCACAAGAACATGTGGGTAATTCCCGCAGGCGATATTCCGCCGAACCCGTCTGAGCTGCTTGGCTCCGAGCAGATGCGCATTACACTGGATGTTCTGAGTCGTGATTTTGATTATATCCTGTTGGATCTTCCGCCTGTAACGGCTGTTTCCGATCCGCTCGTTGTATCGAAGCTCGTGAACGGCATGCTGCTTGTTGTGCGCCAGAATTACGCTACACGCCGTTCGGTCGCAGAAACCGTGCGCCAGCTGCACTTTGCGGAAGCGAAGATCTTGGGCTTCGTGATGACGAACGCAGCGTTGGAGGGAAAGAAAAAATACTATAAAAATTACAACTATGGCTACGACTATGGCTACGGCTACGGTGAGAAAAATAAGACCGGAAAAGAGAAATAACGCATGCTCGATATTCATTCCCATATTCTGCCGAAGATGGATGACGGCAGCAGCAGTGTGGAGGAGAGCCTGAACCTTTTGTGGACCTCCGCAGAGCAGGGCATCACCGAAATCGCTGCAACGCCGCATTTTTACGCTTCGCAGTACAGCCCGCAGAAGTTTTTGGAGCGACGGGCTTCCTGTGCCGCGCGGCTGCAGGAAGCTTTAACGCCGGATTTGCCGCGTGTTTATCTTGGCGCAGAGGTTTGTTACTTTGACGGCGTCAGTCGTATTGATGAGCTGGAAGCGCTATGGATACAAAACACGAACATACTGCTGCTTGAAATGCCTTTTGCAAAGTGGAGCCGCCGCATGGCCGATGAAGTGGCCGAGATTCAAAATCGACGGGACACACAGGTGTTATTGGCGCACATTGAGCGCTACCTGCCGTTTCACAACAGTGATGCATTGCAGGCGTTACGGGCGCAGGGCGTGAAAATGCAATGCAACGCTTTGTTCTTTTTAAGCTGGAGGACAAAGCGAAAAGCAGTGAAGATGCTGCAGCGCGGCGAGATTGATGTGCTGGGCTCCGACTGCCACAACATGACTACAAGACCTCCGAGACTCGGAGAAGCAATACAAGTGATTCAAAAGTCCGTTGAGCGCGATGTATGGCGCGAATTTCAACGAAACCTGCCGGATCTTTCAGGAAAGGGGAAACGCTTGTGAAACAGCGCGCATTGATCATTTTGGTCGCGATACTGGGCGCTACCTGCATTGTGCTCGGTATTTTTCTGCTTCGCGGCGGAAAACAGCCGGAAACGGCAGACCCCACACCAGAAGCCACGGCTACGGTTACACCGACAGCAACGCCGGAAGCGGAATCTTCCGCATCCACAGATTCCGCAGTGCCGTATGTGAGTCCGATTGACTTTGCGTCACTCCAGAAAGAAAACCCGGATATTTACGCTTGGCTGTACATTCCGGGTACGGAGTTTGATTTTCCGATCTTGCAGCGCGCGGGGGACGATGATTACTACCTGACGCACGACAGCGACGGAAACGATAACTCCATGGGTGCAATCTTTTCCGAAAGCTCTTATAACGACGGAAAAATGGACGACCCCGCTACGGTGCTTTATGGGCATCAGATGCTTGCCGGCACGATGTTCGGCAAGCTGCAGCAGGTCTATTCCGAATCGAATGCGCTGACGGAGCACGGCGATATCACCGTGTATCTGCCGGAAAAGGAGCTGCACTATAAGGTATTTGCAGCTGTGCCGTACGATAATCGCCACATTTTGTACACGTATGATTTCACGAGCAAGCGCCGATACAATGCGTTTTTGAACAGCGTTTTCGATGTGCGTGAGATCGGTGCGCAACACAGTACAGATGTGTCTGTTACTCCAGAGGATAAATTGCTTATCCTGTCCACCTGCCTGCAGGGCAATTCACACAGACGATTTCTCGTCGTTGCAAAATGCGTCGATGAGGTCGAATAATAAATGGTGTCTAATCACCCATTTAGGAAAGGAAGTTTTAACCATGAAGAAAATCGTAGTAATCTTATCGGCAATCCTGCTGGTAGTTGCTCTTGCTGTGCCGTCTTTTGCTGCCAGCTTTACCCCTAGCGTTGAGCAGAAGGGTGCACCGACAGTTGTTTCCGCAACGGATGCCGACGGTAACGCATTTGCAGACGGCGAAGTTATTGTAACTCCGGTTTCCGCTGCAGACAGCGCTGATGCGGCTATTGCAGACGGCTTGAAGGCTGCTTACGAGCAGATTAAGGCTGCTGCAACGCTCACCGACATCGCACCTTCCATCGGCGATTACCTGAAGGAGATCGGCAGCGAGGCTTCTGTTGAAGATCTCGTTGTTCGTGACCTGTTCGACGTTTCCGTCACGGGTGCCGCAGCAGAGAGTAGCCCTATCACCGTTCGCTTCAATCTGGGTCTTTCCCAGTCTGCAACGCTGATCGTTCTGCACAACTACGAGGGCTCCAACTGGGAGATCATCCCGAAGGATCGCGTAAAGCAGAATGCTGACGGTACGGTCGACGTAACGTTTGACAGCTTCTCCCCGGTCGCTTTTGTTGTAGACAAGCAGGAAACTGCTGACACAACGACGCCGAGCACCAATGCTCCGTCTTCTCCGCAGACCAGTGACAACGGCGTTCTGCGTGTAGCAGGCGTTGCTGCTCTGGGCCTCGGATGTGCAGCTGTGATCGGCTCTGTTGTTGCTTCTAAGAAGCGTAAGGGCTAATTTATGAAGCTGCGGGTAAATATGCGCGTCTTAAAAGGCATGGCAATCGGGTTATCCGTCCTCATACTTTTGATGACAGCTGCTCTTTTACTCCGGAATTTGGATGAAAATCAGGGACAGGATACTGCCCCTGATGTTTCCTCAAACGCAGAGGGAAGCAGTTCCTCTGCGCTTGAGGAAGCCGGAGATACGCGGGAGCTGACGTATTATAACGGCGGGTGGTATGCGCGCCGCAATGATCTTGAGACCGTACTGCTGATGGGTCTCGATAAATATGCGGAGACAGAAGAAAGCAACTATTTAAATAATGAACAATCCGACTTTCTGATGCTGCTCGTGATTAACAAAGAGACCGGCGCTTGCACGCCGATCCAGCTGAACCGCGATACGATGACGAAGATTCAGATCTTGGGCGTTCGGGGCGATGTGGCCGGTACATTTACCGGTCAGCTTGCGTTGGCGCATACATACGGTTCGGGTGAGCGGGACAGCTGTCTAAACACGGCAGAGGCTGTTTCCAATCTGCTGTATGGCGTTGGTATTGACCACTACATCTCCATTACAATGGATGGTGTGGCAATTTTAAATGATCTGGTCGGTGGCGTCGAGGTGGAAGTGATGGATGATTTTTCCTCCATTGACTCAACGCTTGTACAAGGCGAGACCGTAACATTAATGGGTAATCATGCACTAACTTATGTGCGCACACGTGGCGGGTTAGAGGATAGCTCTAATCTGCACAGAATGGAGCGCCAACGCCAGTACCTTATAGCACTGCAAAAGAAGCTAACCGAAAAAGCCGACAGCGATGCGTGGTTCGCTACGAATGCGATTCTGCAGGTCAGCGATTATCTTACTTCCGACTGTACAGCTGAAAAGCTTTCTAAAATCGCGGACTTACTCAGTAAAAGCGATGTTTCCGAGATCCGCACCATAGACGGTGAAGCCAAGGTAGGGCAGGAATACATGGAATTCTATCCCGATGAAGATGCCTTGCAGGCGCTTGTGATGAATGTTTTCTATGAAAAAGTGAAAAAGTGATATTTAGAATAATTGAGGGATTTGATATTGAACGAATAAAGGAGAGGTTTCATGTCCAAGTTCAAACACGATTTGCTTTTGCGGCTGATTAAGCTTGTAGATGCGGTTTTGATGACAATTCCATTTGCGCTTTGCTGGTATTTATACTATTCTGATCGAACCGCTTCACCGTTTGATGAGAAAGGTAATTTAATTGTTGTGTTGCTGTTCTTAGTTCTATTTATTATTTTTGGACGTATTTATGACTCGTTTATGATGTCCATACAGCGGATTTCTGAAATTGTTTACGCACAGTTTTTGGCAGTTGCTGTGAGTGATCTCATTATGTATGTTGTTATTTGTCTGCTAAGTAAAGGTTTAACAAACCTCTTGCCTGGAATAGCAGCGCTTGTCGGACAAATCATACTTGCATTTTTGTGGGCTTATTTGGCACATCATGGTTACTATGCAACATTTCCCGCAAAAAGAACAGCTATTATTTATGATGTACGGCGGGGATTTGAAAAGCTGATTGGCAAATATGGCCTTGATGGTAAATATGATGTTGTTCTGACGCTCTGTGCTGAAGATTGCCTGAAAGATCTTTCTGTGTTGGACGGCATTGAAACGGTATTTGCAAGCGGTATACATAGCCACGATCGCAACATTATCTTGAAGTATTGTATTGAACACAGTATCAATATGTTTGTGATTCCGCGTATCGGTGACGTTATCATGAGTGGTGCACGCCATATGCACATGTTTCATTTGCCGATGCTTACAGTTAGTCGGTATATGGCAAGTCCTGAATATTTGCTTGCAAAGAGAATTATTGATATTATTGTGTCTGCATTGGGACTTATTGTGCTTAGCCCGATTCTTCTTGTTACGGCTATTGCAATTAAAGCAACGGATCATGGCCCTGTATTTTATAAGCAGGTTCGCTTAACAAAAAATGGGCGTGAGTTTAACATTTTCAAATTCCGCAGTATGTGCGTAGACGCAGAAAAAGATGGCGTTGCGCGACTCTCGACGGGTGATAAAGATGATCGTATCACGCCAGTTGGTAGAATTATCCGGGCTTGCCGCATTGACGAACTGCCACAGCTCATCAATATTTTGAAAGGTGACCTCAGCATTGTTGGCCCGCGTCCCGAACGTCCGGAGATTGCAGCACAGTATTGCGAAGAAATGCCGGAGTTTAATCTGCGATTACAAGCAAAGGCCGGTCTTACCGGTTACGCACAGGTCTACGGAAAGTATAACACGACGCCATACGATAAGCTCGTGATGGATCTCATGTACATAGCCCATCCGAGTATTATCGTTGACTTTAAGATCATGTTCGCGACTGTCAAAATTTTGTTTCTACCGGAATCAACGGAAGGCGTTGCAGAAGGTCAAGCGACTACTATGGCGGAAAATGAAGTCACTGTCGCGGCTGAAAAGAAAGCCAAAAATGACGATGACGTAGCAGTTTGATTCAAACTCGTCCGGTTGCCGTTAAAAGCTTGGATGAGAGTTGAAAAAGTAAATTTGAAATTGAATAGCAGCTATCTTATATAGTTTCATAGTTCAGGAATCCTGTTTATGCCCCGAAAGAGCCATTTTATGGATGCGACCGTAGCTCGTGGTTTTATGTCTGATTGCTCCGTGAGGGTACTAACGATACTGTGGTGACTTTCACATAGCGTTATCTGGGCTGAGCAATGATAACCTCATCTGCGATTTCATCCCGGTCTTGGAGATAACAAGGCGGATGTGAGCAAGATGATGATAAACACATGGTCGCAGAGGTGCTCATTCGTGTGGTGTAATCCGGCAAAAGCAAGGGAGCTACCGTAACGTGTGATAGTGTCATCAAGACTAAAGACGGGAGTTACCGTAGCGTCAAAAACGGTGCAACGTTCATTGTAGCGGTACAAGACATGGCGGCAGTGTGTAGATCACACTGCTGAGGACGATTAGTAGAGCTTTATAAGGAATAAACGACTCAGACTCTTTGAGATTGAGTCTGGGCTGTAATCTTTGATATGCGGAGAGGGACTATGAGTGTTGTGGAATACAGAGAATACTCCGTTCTTATGTCGGTTTATCACAAAGAGAAGCCGGAGTATCTGAAGCAGGCGATAGAGAGCATACAAACGCAGACGCTCTCCACAAATGATTTCGTGCTGGTATGTGATGGACCGCTGAACGAACAGCTAGATGACGTGATTGCTACAAAGCAGCAGGAGATGGGTGACACATTAAATGTTGTCCGACTTGCGAAAAACGGTGGGCTTGGCAATGCGCTGAATGAGGGAATCAAGTATTGCAAAAATGAGTTGGTTGCCCGGATGGACAGCGATGACATCGCTTATCCAGATCGATGTGAAAAACAGATTGCTGTGTTTAACACACATTCGGAGGTGAGCATTTGCTCCGGCATCGTGGAGGAGTTTACCACTGATCCGAACACGGTTGATACGAGGCGAGTGCCGCCGGAGACGAATGCGGAAATTATAGAGTTTGCAAAGAAGCGGAATCCGTTCAATCACCCCTGCGTGATGTATAAGAAATCCGCAGTCGAGGCGGTTGGCTCCTATCAGGATTTTTATTTGCTGGAGGATTATTACCTCTGGCTCCGGATGCTGATGGCAGGATATCAGGGTTACAACATTCAAGAACCGTTGCTCCATATGAGGGCTGGCTCGGATATGTATTTAAGAAGAGCAGGCTGGAAATACGCCAAGACGCAGGCAGGACTGTTCAAGTTTATGAAACAGCAAGGCTTTATTGGAGAAGGGCAGTACATAAAGAGCTGTGTGATTCGTAGTGGATCGGCGTTGGCTCCGAACTGGCTGCGGAAGTTTATGTTTGAGAAAGTGCTGAGAAAGTAATGAGGAAGAGAATATGGTTGTTATGAGAATTAAGGGCGGACTAGGCAATCAGCTCTTTCAATATACTTCGGGCTATGCTCTGGCAAAAAGATTAAATCAAAAATTGGTGTTTGATCCGAGCTTTACTGCTAATATGACAGCACGAGGTTATAAGTTGCCTCTGCTTCAGGTTGATACTGACGAAGTGATTTACACAGAGCAGCTTCCCCAAAAGGTTAATCGACTTAAGAATTTGTATATCAACAAGGCTTGCAGAGTACTTAATATTTCCAAACATAACTGCGGAAAGTTCGTATACTGGTTGGAAACAAGAGATGAATGGCAACCAGACTTCTTTACAATTAAGGAAGAAAATCTCTATGTTGATGGCTATTTTCAATCAGAAGAGTATTTTAAACAGTATAGAGCAGAACTTCTTAAGCAAATCCAGCCCAAATATGAGCCGGAAGATGAGTATCTAAAGGTATTGAATGATATTCAGAAATGTAATTCTGTTGCTGTTCATGTAAGAAGAAGTGACTTTAAGAAAGATAATTGCGAATTCCATTATCTTTTGGATGAAAGGTATTATCAGAATGCAATTCAAAAAATCAGATTAGAAGTAGAAAATCCAGTTTTCTTTTGGTTTTCTGATGATATGGATTGGGTGAAAAAACACATCGGAGCGGGTGAGGATTTTCGTTTTGTTTGTATTCGGACAACACACGGGGATATTGATGATATGATGTTGATGAGAAATTGCAAGCATATCATTACAGCAAATAGCACTTTTAGCTGGTGGGCAGCATGGCTTAATGAGAATATAGATGCAATTAGAATTGTTCCTTCAAAGCCGTATGGCATGGATGGAATGATTCCTAAGAATTGGGATAAGGTATAAAGGAGTCGGAAAAATGAAGGTGATTCAGATCATGGACAACTTTATAGTAGAAGGTGGAGTTAATAGTTTTGTTTATGATCTCTGCTATGCACTTAAGGAGCAAGGGTGTGATGTATCTCTCATTGGATTATTACGTCAGGGATATGATTCAAATCCAGAAGTCAAAAATCTTAGGAATGCTGGAATTAGAGTTGAATGCATTGGCGCATCGAGTAAAAAGGGGGCTTTGATGCATGGAATTGGCAAGCTGAGAAGGTTAATCAAGGAAAGCTCTAATGGGGAACAGTCAATCTGTAATCTTCACCTGAAGCTTAGCGTATTAATGGGCGTTTTGGCGACCCAAGGTCTGAATAACATTAAATGCATTGAAACATATCATTCCTTATATAGTAGATATTGGTTACAGACTAAAGTTCTATCGCCATTTATCACAATGTACATTCCATGCTCAGAATCGGCAAAAGACGAATTTGTAAAGAGATTTCATCCAAAGTTAAATAAGGTAGTAGCGATTTCGAACGGAGTGAATTGTAAAAAAATAAGAGAGATGGCGGTTAGAAGAAATGAGAATGTTATTACTGCGATAAGTGTTGGTAGATTTACAAATCAAAAAAATCTTCATGTTACAGCAGAAGCGTTTTCTAAAATTGACTCAAAAGGTTTTGTCTATAAAATTTTTGGAGATGGAATCTTGAAACAACAGATTGTGGAGTCAGCTGGAGGAAGCGAAAGAGTAAAACTATGTGGTCAAGTATCACGGCAGACTATTATTGAAGAACTAACAAATTGCGACATTGTTGTGATGCCTTCGTTATGGGAGGGCCTGTCGATTTTTATGTTGGAAGCAATGTCGCTTGGCTGCCCGATGATGATTTCGGATGTCCCCTCGTTGAGAAATGTATTCGGGGAAAAACCACTGAATGCTGGAGAGGGGTGGAGATTGTGCACGTGGGGGTACCTTGTTGAAACAACTAATGTCAAAGCCTATAGTCAGGCCATGAATCATTTCCTAAAACATCGAGACTTGATCGAAAAGATGCGAGTAGAAGTAGAAAAGTATGCATCATCATATTCAATAGAGGAAACAGCAAAGTCGTATATGAAAGTATATATGTACTGTCTACAGCGGGAGAACTGAAATGTCACATTATTTTGCAGAGAGAGCGATTTCCGTTGCAATATATGCATTAATCGCATTTGTTTTTTGTAATCATTTAACAAAAAAGGATGCGAATATTGGTAGAACCTTGTTTTTACTTACACTTACGCTAAGTACCTTGGCATATTTTGTACAGCCTGCGCCAACGATGGATTTATATCGATTATGGATTACAGCAGATGAATACAATAGATATTCAATTATGGAAATGATTACCAGTATTTTTTCGGGCTGGTCTTCACCGTTAGGACTTGTATATGTTTGCTTAATATCGAGATTTAATCATCACCTGTTGCCGGCTATTACAGTATACCTATTCTATTCAAATATCTTTTATATTATCAAAGACTATTGGAAAAAACATGAAATCAGTAAATCTTCCGTGGCAGTAGTCTTACTTTTCTTTCTAAGCCGAGGAGTGTATGGAGAACTAATATCTGGAATTAGGAGTATGCTGGCTTTTTCCTTTGTGGCAAGATGTATATACGATGAAATATATAATAAAAAATCAATTATTTGGAATGTTCCGATATATGTTATTGCTGCATTGTTCCACTCATCATCAATGGGAGCGATAGCTATATGGTTTGTAATGAAAATAATATTTGACCAAAAAGGGTGGAAAAAGATAATTAGCCTTTTTATGTGCATTGCATTTGCTGCTGTATTCTATAGCAAATGGGGAAATATTGTAACACGTAATCTTAACGTGGGTCTAGAGAGGATACTTGGAGGAGATTCCTACTCATATGCTTGGGAATTTGCTTTTAATACATTTTATATGTTAATATCATTGAGTTTACTTTGGACAACGATACGCAGATTCGTTCTAAGCGAAGAAGGCACTAGAATGAGAAGGCTAACCACAATCTTTTATTGTGTAGCAATAATATGTATTTCTTCGTATTCAATCTATCATAGATTTATTTCTTTTGTCTCAATGTTTAGTCTACCTGTTATGGTGGAATCAATTAATACTTGCGAAGTAGAAAAAAGATGTATTTCTGTACGAAATCTTCTTGTCCTTTCTATAATAATGATGGGGCTATCGTGCTTAAAAGGAAATCTTAATGGAATAAAGTTCTTTATCTTGTGAAATAGGTAGGATTTGAGAGATGAACGAAAAAAAGTATTATCCTGGAATTGATGTCTTGAGATTCCTTTCTATGATGTTCATAGTAACTATCCATACGCTTCAGCATGGGAATGTTCTATCAACAGTTGTACCTCGAACATCGAATTACATATTAGCATATGGGTTGTTTTCAATCGTAAATGTAGGAGTCGATGTATTTGCGCTAATAAGTGGCTTTGTTGGTTATAGAGTTGAGATAAGACGCTTGAAGTGGAAGAACTTTTTTTCGCAATGGCTAATAGTTCTTTTCTATTCGATGGGATTCATGATTTGCTTTTCGATTTTAGACGGTTCGGTTTCGGCAAAAAATATTTTATTGTCAGCTACACCGATAACAAGTCAGACATATTGGTATTTTACTTCGTATTTTTTTGTTTTTCTGCTAGCACCATATATGAATTACATTGTTGTTTTAAATACAAAAAAACAAAGCTTTTTTACACTTTTTGTGGGAATAGTTGCAGTATACTTATCACATAGAATCGAGGGGCTTTTTTCAATAACGCTATTGCTATACCTTTATATTGTGGGCGCAATGATTCGTAAGTACGAAATATACGAAGCGATTTCACAGAGAATTATTAAATGCATAATGATTCTAATTACAGTGTTTATGATTGTATGGAAAATGTTGTTATCTACGTATTCTACGAAGATATCAGAAATTTGTCTTAGATATGATTCGCCTTTTTTGATTATAGTATCAGCTGGTTGGGTTTTGTTATTTGCTCGAATGAAAGGGTTCAATAATAGACAAATAAAATATATACATTTTTTTGCACCGAGTGTGTTTTCAGTATATTTGATTAATGACAATCCATCGATTCGAAGTAGAGTGGTTTGCAATATTATTCCAGAAGATGCATTTAATAATCCGTGGGTATTATTCAATGCAATTATAATTTCAACGCTACTATTTTTTGTTGTGGGGTTATTCATTGATCTCCTGAGAAGATTTTTGTTCAAAAAACTTAAAATAGACAGTTAAAAAGCATGAAGAGATTGGACTTGGTAGTGTAAATAGCAAGAAAGGAAGAATAGATTAGTGAATAAAAAGCAAAACCTAAAACTTGGTGCAATTATTTCCTATCTGTGGGTTGTTGTTCATATTGGAGTTAATTTTCTTTTTGCACCGATACTGATAAAATACTTGGGTCAAAATGAATATGGGCTATATCAAGTTATTGCCTCATTCCTAGCGTATATCAATGTGCTTGAAACAAGTGTTTCAGCCGGTGTGCTAAGATTCTACTGCAATGTGAAAGTAAAAAATAATAGTACAGAAGTCGAGAATGTGCTCGCAATTTGCAGAAGAATATATAGATATCTTTCTGCCTGCATCTTGATTGTTGGCGGAATTGTTATAGTTGGATTTAGGTGCTTTTATCGGTCGTCCTTTACGCGGATAGAAATTAGAGAAGGAACAGTAATGCTTGTATTATTGTTTTGTAATCTAATAATAACTATGACAAATGCAATTTATACTGCTACGATAAAGGGAAATGAACGGTTTGTTTTTGACAATTGTGTATCAATCGTGTCTCAAATATTGCAACCGATTGTCTGCTATTTGATTATTCGAGTACATCCGTATGCGACTATAGTTACATTGATTCAGGTATGCTTGAATTTGCTGGTGGCCGTTTCAAGATATTGGTATGCGAAAAAAGAACTGCATGTGGCAGTGAAATTGCATCATGACGATAAAAAGTTAGCTAAAGAGATTTTAGTGTTTGCATCCAGTATGCTTTTGTCCAATATTGCTGATCAAATCTTTTTAAAAACAGATCAGATTATCTTGGCAAAAATGTATAATACAGCTGTTGTAGCTGTGTACGCAGTTGGATCACAGATTTATACTAATTATATGTATGCAGGAATCACTGTAGCATCTGTTTTTTTTCCGAGGGTAAGTAAATTATATCAGGAAGAAAATAGTACGCAAAAGATTTCACAATTATTTATTAAGGTTGGACGGATTGCATTTCTAATGTGTTTTTTGGTGTTGTCTGGATTTGTTATTTTTGGGAAAGAATTTATAACATTATGGGTGGGCTCTATATATGAGCCGGCTTATGCAATGGCAATTGTCGTAATGGTTCCATTTACAATTGATATTATTCAGAATCTTGGATTGACTATTTTGCAGGTTATGAACAGATATAGTTTTCGTGCAAAGATGTATTTTATTGCTGCGTGTTTAAATATTGTTTCTACGCTCTTCTTGGCACATTATTTGGCAGGCTTTGGTGCAGCATTATCTACTGGAATATCGATGTTTCTTACGAGTGGAATTATTCTGAATTTTTACTATGCAAAAACAATTGGATTAGACATTGGGAATTTTTGGAAGAACGTTTTGATGATTTTGTTTAAGTTGCTACCTATTAGCGCAATGGTATATATTATTAATCTTATGTGTAGTACACCATATAAATGGTGGATATTAATTTTAAAAATCGGAATCTATATAATTACTTTTGGAGTAACAACGTATTTTATGGTATTAAACGTATCTGAGAAAAAAATGCTTAGTACTATAGTAGACAAAATGATGAGAAAGAGGAGAGCCTATGATTCCTAAAGTGATTAATTTTTGCTGGTTTGGACATGGTAAATATCCAGACATTGTTGAAAAATGTATTGATAGTTGGAAAAGGAATTGCCCAGATTATGAAATTAAACTTTGGAATGAAAGTAACTACGATGTAAGGAAAAATCAATATGTTCAAGAAGCATATGAGAATAAAAAGTGGGCATTTGTGTCGGACTACGCGAGATTGGATATTCTATATGAATTTGGTGGTTTTTATTTGGATACAGATGTTGAGTTGGTAAAGAGTTTAGATGAACTTACAAAGTTATCTGCATTTGTTGCCACTGATGGTTCAGGTATTAACACAGGACTAGGATTTGGTGCAGAGCCACACAATCCGATTATTGGAAGAATGCTTGCGTTATACGGTAATCAGCGTTTTATAATCAACGGAAAATGTAATTTAACTCCATGTACAAAACTGAATTCGAAAATTTTTATAGAAAATGGATATGATAAGTCTAATTATAATGTGCAAACCATTCTAGGAGTGAAAATTCTTCCTGCTGAATACTTTAGTCCAATTGAAGGTGAATATTCAGAACTTAGAATTACGGATAATACTTATGGAATTCACTGGGGGAGTCGATTGTGGGAAACTGGGTGGACTAGATTTAAAGCGAAATTAAGAATATTGCTAGGACCTAAACTGGTGAATCATATAAAAAGAATGATTAAGCGATAGTTTGCTCCTGAAACTGGTAGAAGAAAGAATAAGATTGAGGTTGAGAAACTATGGAAATAGAGCGTAATATCGAAAAAACTATGAGGGGGGCAGCGCAATAAAGCACTGGATTGTTATAAGGGTGTGCTGATTGTACTTGTTGTCCTTGGACATACCTTTGAATACTCTGTTTCAGACTGGAATCATAACATTTTGCAGAATTTGATCTGGGCAGTGCAGATGCCGGGTTTTATGCTGGTTTCCGGATACTTTTCGTTCAGAGATGTGAAAAATGGTAAGAAGCTGTTGGTGGGATACCGAAAAAGCGTAGAGAGGTATCTGCTTCCATTTCTTACATGATTTGTTTTGATCAGCGTGTTGCTGTTGGGTGATTATGAGCACAACGTGTTGACTGGTCTGAGAAGCCTTGCAAGGAGAGTGGACGGAGGACTGGTTTATCTGGGTGGTATTCGTTCTGTCTCTAATCATGGGATTATGTAATTTGATTCGCGGTAAAGTCAATGGCTTTGTAAAACAGTTGGTGGCTGTTTTAATTACGGTAGGGGGATGCTATGGAATTCTGCTTGTCGTGGCAAAATTGACATCTGTAAATTTTCTCGGAATCAAGTTCGTTCTATATTATGGCTTGTTTTATGGACTAGGCTGGTTTATAAGATGGACACAATCCTTCTGGGAAAAGCAGAAAACGGTCTTTTATGACACAGTGGCATTTACCTGTATTTGCATATATGCGGCAATTACTTTTAATGTAAACCTGTATCTTATAGACGATAACATAGTTGGCATTATGTTACGTTTCATAGCAGGAGCCGCCGGAAACTATGTTCTTTACTATGTGGTAAAAAACTGATTCCTCAGTTACAGAAGATAAAGATGGACTGGATTGGAATGTATACACTTGAGATTTATGTGACACATATGTATACGAATCATCTGTTTGCCGAGGTTGCGAATGATGCGTTTTTTACGATTCTAGGATTTTCGACATTCACAGTGTCTTTGATTTGTACAGTGGTGCTTACCGGAATTGTAATTGTTGTGCTGAAAAGTATACCGGCAACGAATTATCTGTTCTATGGGAAGCGAAAATAAAGGGAAATAACGAAAATAAGAAAAACTAACGGGGAGGTGCCCAGTAATGAACGATTTATTTCTACATGATTCACTGGACACCTCCCCAATTGTTTCTTCCGACCGAGTCCTCTATACACCGACTACTTTCGCTAGGTCTGCACTTCTATATCTTCAGGAAATTGGTCGCTTGCAAGCAGAGCAGCCTCATATATCTTCCCGTACTCATTTGTCCTCGTATTTGTTTTTCTGTGTCAATTCCGGCTCTGGTGAGCTGGAGTATCAGAAAAGGAAATATAAGCTAGGCAGGGGAGACTGTGTTTTTATTGACTGTCAGCAACCGTACTCCCATAGTACCGATAAAGATCTGTGGTCGTTGTCATGGATTCACTTTTCCGGTGTGACTATGCAGGACATCTACAGGAAATATCAAGAACGCGGAGGTTGCCCAGTATTCCATCCGGAGAATATTACCGCATTTACAGAGCTGCATAAGTCCCTTTTTACGCTTGCCTCGTCAGATGATTACATCCGGGATATGCGGATTAACAGCGGTTTAAATGAACTGCTGGTGCTACTCATGAAAGAGTCATGGCATCCAGCAGAGCGTTCAGATGCTATATTGAAAAAGCAGAACCTTGACCCGATCCGAGATTATCTGGATACACACTACACCGAAAAAGTTTCATTGGATGCACTGGCAGACCAGTTCTTTATCAGTAAGTTCTATCTGACCCGTGTGTTTAAGGAACAGTACGGCGTGAGTATCAATACATATGTCCTGAATCTCCGCATTACAAAAGCCAAGCAGATGCTACGCTTTACGGATAAGAAATTGGAAGATATCGGATATCAGTGCGGTTTGGGTGCACCACATTATTTCAGCCGTATCTTTAAGCAGGTCGAGGGGATTACACCATCAGAGTTCCGTGAAAAGTGGTAAACGCTGTATTGACTCTTATGCGGTCGTGTGAATGTAACGGCTTTCTTCAAAAGAGGGCAATATTGTGTAAGCGATTTGCCTCGAAAGGCAAGATAGTGAATTCAGTTTTGAGACTATATTCGCTAAAATAATATACGGTATTACAAGAAAACCATGCAGAAGACTGCAAAGACAACAGGAAAGTTGAGGTCAATATATGTCTAAAGTTGCACTGATTACCGGTATCACCGGTCAGGATGGTTCCTATCTGGCAGAGTTCCTTCTGGAGAAGGGCTACGAGGTTCACGGTATCGTCCGCCGCGCTTCCATCTCCAACACCGCTCGTATCGACCACCTGATCGAGAAGAACGCTATCACCCTGCACGACGGTGACCTGTCCGATTCCTCCGGTCTGATCCGTCTGGTGGGCGAGATCAAGCCCGATGAGATCTACAATCTGGCCGCACAGAGCCACGTTCAGGTCTCCTTCGATGCACCTGAGTACTCCGGCGATGTGGACGCACTGGGCGTTCTGCGTGTGTTGGAGGCTGTCCGTGTTTGCGGCCTGACCAAGACCTGCAAGGTGTATCAGGCTTCTACCTCTGAACTGTACGGCAAGGTCGAGGAAGTTCCCCAGCGCGAGACCACCCCGTTTCATCCCTACTCTCCGTATGCTGTCGCAAAGCAGTACGGCTTCTGGATGGTCAAGGAGTACCGCGATGCTTACGGCATGTTCGCTGTCAACGGCATTTTGTTCAACCATGAGTCTGAGCGCCGTGGCGAGAACTTCGTCACCCGTAAGATCACGCTGGCTGCCGGTCGTATCGCCGAGGGTCTGCAGGACCATCTGGAACTGGGCAATATGGATTCTCTGCGTGACTGGGGTTATGCCAGGGATTATGTCGAGTGTATGTGGCTGATCATGCAGCAGGATAAGCCGGAAGACTTCGTCATTGCTACCGGTGTGCAGCACACGGTCCGCGATTTCACTGAGAAGGCTTTCGCAGCCAATGGTATCACCATCCGCTGGGAGGGCACCGGCATCGATGAAAAGGGCTATGATGCAGCTACCGGCAAGATGCTGGTCTGCGTGAATCCTCAGTGGTTCCGCCCGACCGACGTGGACAACCTGTGGGGCGACCCCACCAAGGCAAAGACCGTTCTGGGCTGGAATCCGCAGTCCACTACCTACGAGCAGCTGGTGGAGATCATGGCTAAGCACGACCGTGAGCGTGCAAAGCGCGAAAAGGCACTTAAGGCAGTTCTGTAATTTGGAAAGAAGGCAATTCTGTTATGATGGAAAAGAATGCTAAGATTTATGTCGCAGGTCATCGCGGCATGGTGGGCTCTGCAATCGTTCGTGAGCTGCAGCGTCAGGGCTACACCAATATCATCACCCGCACCCACAAGGAGC
>ENA-ORTB01000244-ORTB01000244.1-human-gut-metagenome-genome-assembly--contig:-NODE-244-length-72730-cov-5.701121_pt1 | contig 72730 bp, 62 predicted proteins | sample MGYA00241905_ERZ509174 | MGnify/ENA primary metagenome ERZ509174 (study PRJEB26280, sample SAMEA2338851) | human gut metagenome | biome: human gut; feature: human-associated habitat; material: faeces... | reverse complement strand
AGGCGGCAGCACCGTCGTGGTTGACACCGCCGAAAATCGTCGCCGACCGGACGTACTTGTTCTGGAGCCATCCCCACTCGTAGCTTTCGCCCTTGCGTTCGGCGACGCGATTGGCGCGGTCCTTCATCAGAGGCCACTGCTCGCAGTCGTCAGGCTCCACGGCGCCGGAGTTGTACCAGTCATCGTGCCCGAACATCTCGCCGTAGAACGGCAGACGGAGCAGATCGCCGTTGTCGAAGGGCGCCAGCTCCAGACCAGTGAAGTCCTTCAGAATCTTCTCGCTGTTGAGCTCCTCGCGGAGATCGCTCTCCTGGTAGCCGCCCTTGTTGGTGTTCTTCTCGTTCATCTGCATGGCCTTGTCGAGATACTGGTCCAGAAGGAAAAGAGCCAGGCCTTCGCCAGGCAGAGCCTGGCAGGTGGCGGTATAGTGGCCGACCTGGATGCGGTCGCCGATCTGGATCTCGTTGGTTTCGATGGTCATGGTGCGGTTAATTTTCATTTGTGTGTCCTCCTTAGTCTTTCATGTAGAACGGGGTCTCGTAGCCGTCGCCCCGTAGTGGTAAACCGGGCGCCCAGGGGATCGCCTCGCCCATGCAGGCGTTGATCCGCTCCAGCGCGTCGGTGTCTTCGATTGGCACGTCAACGATCATCTCGTCATGGACGTGCATCACGATGTTATAGCCCAGAGCTGCGACCCTCTGCATGGATATGGCCAGGCAGTCTCTGGCGATGGCTTGGGTGATGTTCTCGACCAGCTTGCCGCCGTAGGTCTCAGTCTCTCCCCATTGCTTGGTTTCCTGATTGACTCCCATGTAGACGATGTGCTCGCGGCCGTCCCTCGGGTCCATCTTCAGGTGGGCGTTCCAGTAGCAGAGCTTCCGGCCGCTGGGCAGCTTGATGAACAGGTTGCCGTTGATGTAGCCGAAGGCGATGCCGTTCTTCAGTCGGACGGTGCGGTGTTCTTCGATGACTGTCCTGGCCGCCATCTCGCAGTTGCGCCAGAGCTTCACCACGCTGGGGTTGGCCCCCCGCCACTGGTCCACGACGCTCTGGAGCTCGTCCTCCGGGATGGTGCCGCCCTTGTCCATGCGCTTCATGGCGCCGACGCCGCCTTGGTAGCCGCAGGCCAGAACTGCGACCTTTCCTTTTTGGCGGAGGTGGCTGTTGGCTCCGTGCTTTTCCACGGGCACGTGGTACATCATGGAGGCGGTCTCGCAATAGATGTCCTTGCCCTGCCGGAAAGCCTCCAGGGTCCATTCCTCGCCGGCGATCCACGCCAGCACGCGGGCCTCGATGGCCGAGAAGTCAGAGACAACGAAGCGGCAGCCTTCTGATGGGATGAAGGCCGTTCGGATCAGCTCGGAGAAGACGAAGGCCGTCTCTCCGAACAGCGTGCCCATGGTCTCGAAGTCTCCCTCGGCCGCCAGCTCGCGGGCCAGGGCCAGATCCGGCAGCGTGTTCTTGGCCAGGTTGTGCGTCTGCACCAGACGGCCGGCCCAGCGTCCGGAGCGGTTGGCGCCGTAGAACTGAAGGATGCCTCGCAGCCGGTGATCCTGGCAGTGAGCCACCAGCATCGTGCTGTACTTGGCCACGCTGGTCTTGCCCAGGGCGGTGCGGATCTCCAGCACTCTCCGGACGATGTCCGGGAGATCCGGATCTCGCAGCGCTTCGGTGATGGTGTCCTTGGTGACGCTGGTCATCTCCACGCCCTGCTCTGCGAGCCAGCGCTTCAGCTGGGCCAGGCTGTTTGGGTTTTTCAGCCCGGTGAGCTCCTGGGCTTCTTCCTGGAGCTCCTGCCGGCGCCGGGTGTCATATTCGACGATTTTCTCGACCATGGGGATGTCGAGCGCCACGCCGTTGTCGTTCATGTGTTGGTCCAGAGCCCAGAGCTCCTGCTCTGACTCCGGTGTCTTGTAGATGGATAGCTTCCGTAGGATCTCCTGCTCGGTCACAACGTCCTGCCGGTTGTAGCTCTTGTAGAGTTGCCACTTGGCCGGGTCATGCTGTGGGAGGTTGCGCGTCCTCTGGCCGTTGGTCCGGGTCGGCTTGCACGGCTTCGAGAAGAACTGGATCAGAGCCTTGCCCTGGGGGTCCTTCAGCTTCTCGGGAGGAAGGCCCAGCGCCTCGCCGGCGCCTGCCAGATTGCCCGGCAGGCCCAGCGTCAGCGCCTTGACCATCGTGCAGCGCCACTCCTCCGGCGGCATGGGCTTCTGGAGCCACTTGGCCAGACAGGTGCGCTCGAAGTTCGCGTTGAAGGCGGTCTTGACGATCTGGGGATCGAGGAGGGCCTCGCAGAACTCGGCCATCATGTCAGGATCAGCATCGAAGCAGTCGATGGTCTTGACGTCGTCCTCGCCCCAGTCGTCGAAGATGTACGAGATGAGCAGGATGTCGAAGTCGGGCGCCTCCACGTAGGCGTAGACGCCCGCCTCGGCCAGGTCCACGGAGCTATAGGTTTCTATATCCACGCCCATAACTCGGTGCATCTGTATGTCCTCCTTAGAAGTCCTCGTCGTCCTCGAAGTCGTCGCCGCCGAAGTCGGACTCGGCAGAAGCACGGGCAGCGCCCAGGCGGTCGTCGTCCTTCAGCTTCTGGATGTTATTCAGGCCGACGCCGACACCCTTGTTGCCGATGTTGTTGAAGGGGAAGAAGTTGATGGAGGCGCGGCCCCAGCAGCCGGAGTAGACCTCGTCGGGATCCAGGATCTCGTTCAGATCCTTGTCCACGATGCCGGGCTTCTGGGTGCTGTTGCAGTTGAGGAAGTACATACCCTCGTACTCAGGAGCCTCATCGGCACGCTCGGCGTCGCCGTCGCGCAGAGGCTGCTTCAGGTTGGCGGGCTTCTTGCCGCCCCACTTGGAGCTGATGCCGTCCTGGACAGCTGCGTCGATGGCTGCCTTGATCTTCTTGATGGTGGCCTTGTCCTCTTTAGGGATCAGCAGGCACACGCTGTACTTGGCGTCCTGGCCAGCCTGGAAGGCACGGCTCTTGAAGATGTTCACATAGCTGAAACGAACTTTTCCGGTGATAACTTTGGTAGTAGACATTTTATAATCCTCCTTAATTTAGAACGGCGCGACCTCGTCGTCGCCGGTGGTGAAGTCGGCCTGAGCCGCTTCGGTTGTGTTGATGGCTTCGCGTTTATCAGACTCCGGCACGAGGACCGGCTTGCCTGCGGGTTTGATCAGCAGGTCGCCCAGAGTGGCGGCCAGCTTCTTCTTGCCGACGAGCTTCTCCATCTCGGTGATGCCGTAGAGCTTGCGCTGGTAGAGCATTGCCTCGTCGAAGCCGGCAGCCTTCAGCTTGTCGGCCACCTGGATCTCGTCTGCGTACTTGCGGTTGCTGCGGCCTTCGACCAGCTTCCAGCCGTCGTAGTGCTCACCGGCCAGGGCCTGCTCCAGAGCGTAGGCACTGACCTCCTCGGCCCACTTCTTCAGGTGCTCGGCCTTGGCCAGCACTTCGCCGATCTCCTCGCTGGAGAGCAGTGGGGGCTTCTGGAACTCCATCCGGGCCAGATCCAGGTTGAACTCGGCACGCTTGCGGCAGCGAGCCTTCGCCGGGCAGAAGCGGCACCAGTCGCCGGCCACAAAGTAGTCGGAGCCTTCCATGGCCATGATGGCGCGGGGCGCGACTTCCTCCTCGCCCCAGAGCAGCAGCTCCTTCAGGATGACGACCTCGCTGTCAACGTGATCGAGGCGGGGCTGGACGACGGTGGTCTTCACGGTGTCGAAGTCGTAGAGATCGCCGAACAGAGAGACGGCGCCCAGGCCGTAGAGGCGGAACTGGGGGTTGTTCTTGGCCTCGACCTTGATACCTTTGCCGTACTTCAGGTCGATGACCTGGATCATGCTGCCGCCGATGATCACGGCGTCGGAAGTGCCGAAGCCTTCCGGGATCCATTGGGAAAGATCGAGGCGCTGCTCGATCATCAGCTCGGCGCCTTCGCCGGCTGCGGCGAACTCCTCCAGGACGGTCTCGACATAGAAGTCGGTGGCCTCGTCCATCTCGCCGTTGTAGTAGTCGTCCTGCTGGATCTTGGCCAGGCGCTTCTTGTACTGGGCGTCGGTGATCTCATGCAGGACGTGGCGGAGCTTCAGCTCGGCCAGGCTGTGGGCGACTGTTCCCTCGTCGGCGTAGCTGCTGGAGCCGGGATCCGGACACTGATCAGACAGGGCGACGGATCCGGGGCAGTTGATCCAGCGGTATGCGGCCGATGCGGAACAGCGGGCGTGTTTAGTCGGCATTGGTTTCCTCCTTTGCTGCCTCCATGAGCTTCGGCAGGTCGGCAAGTGCGACCTCGGTGAGCTTGCCCTTGTCGGTCTGCTCGTTGATGAGTTCCGCCGCACGGTTGTAGCCGCGCTTCTTGTTGAGGGCTGCGAGCTGCTTGCGGACGGTGATGCGGAAGTCCTCGGTCACTTCTGCGGGCGCAGCGGGTGCAGCCTCGTCAGCAGACTCAGGAGAGGGCTCAGCTTCCGCAGGGGCGGTCTTTTCGACCTTCTTGGTGCTCTTCTTAGGGGCAGGGTCCTCCGGTGCTTTCTGGGGCTCCTGGACGGCCTCAGCGGGTGCAGGAGCGTCCTCTGTTTCCTTGGATGCCTGGGCGAGCAGGTTCGGGGACTCGACGCCCATGTACTGCTTGAACTCGTTCAGGTTTGCAAATTCGACGGTGATCTTCATGCTTTTATTTCCTCCTTGTTTGTGTTATACTGGGACTGTGTTCTATTGGGCTCCGAGGCATTAGCTCCGGGGCTCAATCTTTTTGTGCAGCCATAGGCACCACCTCCTTCACAGTCTCAGGCTCCTCAGCCTCTGCGGTTTCCACGCTTCTCAGGATCGCCCGGTAGGCCGAGCGGGCCAGCATTGTCAGGTCAATGTCTTCCATGCGCTTGTCCTCCTTAGATGGTTTTGATGGTCTGATGACCTATGCAGCCGGTCCCCCCCCGCTCCCACACAAACCAGGAGTAGCTGGTGGCGTCGGTGCCTCGGCCGGTGAAGCTTGGGCGCTTGTGCAGGGTGTAGAGACCGCTGAGCGGGTGCTCCTGCCACCACTTGAAGCGCTTCTCGCTCTCCAGGAAGTTCGTCCGGAGCAGGAAGATCAGCAGGCCGCCAGGGTGCAGCAGCTCCAGGCTCTTATTGATGAAGTCCAGGGCCAGACTGTAGGGCGGGTTGCCTATGATGACATCGTAGCCGCAGTCGGGCTCGTAGTCGAAGAAGCTGCCGATTGTGACGTTGTCAGCCAGAGCTTCCAGGGTGCCCCGCTCCTCCGGTCGCAGCTCCACGGCGTCGATCCGGTTGTCATATCCGCCTTCCCTCAGCACTCTGACGATCTGGCCGTTGCCGGCAGAAGGCTCCAGGATGCGGTCGCCGGAGCTGATGCCATCGAAGTTGGCCAGGAAGGCCTGGACGGTTTCCGGCGGGGTGGCATAGAAGTCGTAGGCCTTGCGCTCGCAGCCTCGGTTTGTGGCGCTCATTGTGGTGTCCACCTGCTTCCTTCGCAGATGAAGTAGTCGTCGGCCGGGATGTAACTCTCCAGGACGAGAGCGGTCGGGCTGCCATCGTGGCTGCAGCAGGCGTCACAGATGTGATCGCCTTCGCCTATCGGTTGCATATTGGCGCAGGTCTCGCAGCACTTGAAGGGCTCCGGCTTGCGTTGTCTGTTCTTTCTTCCCATGTGTGTCCTCCTTCAAATCGAGCACGATACGTGCACTTAATTCGTAAAAAAAATATAGCTCACGCTGCGGTTGTAGAATTTAGCCAGCTTGATCTTGATCTCGTCGCGAGGGACTCGCTCACCAGCCTCGTACATAGCCAGAGCGGAGACGCTGATGCCGCAGGCCTCAGCCACTTCCTGGCGGCTCCTGTTGCCTCTCAGTTTTCTGAGCTTTTCAGCCATGACTTTGTTGTTCATGCTTGTCCTCCTTTCTTATTTCTGAACCTTCTTCTGGAGCTTCAGCCAGATCTTCATGGTGTCACGGGTGATATAAAACGATCCGCACACGGCGATGAAGTGGTCGAGGCAGGTGTGGACCACCTCGCCCTCGATGACGTACTTGGCGCCGATCCAGCAGAGCTCGAAGGCGATCAAAGTGCCCAGCAGGCAGGCGAGATAATTGGAATAATACTTGAAGCGGGTCATTGTTGTGTGTCCTCCTTTTCTTTGGTGGCAGCGAGCGCGTCGCACCACTCGATAAATGCTCGTAAAATGGGGTTGGTGTTGCCCTGGTCAGCCCAGCCGGCGAAGCCGATCCAGCCGTCAGCGTTGAAACTGATGCACTCCCGGCGCTCGAAGTAGTGGCTGTTGACGTAGAGGAAGCAGCTGATCAGGGTGCCGTTGGTCTTCCGTTTGAGGTCGATTCGGCGGCTCAGGTACATGGAACCCATCGAGGTCTCGCAGTCTGCGTTGGCCTTCTTGATGTGCTTGTTCAGCAGCATGACCAGGGCGAGGATGTCGCCCTCAGTCACGTCGGCATAGGTGAGGTCCTTGCCGGCGAAGTAGGCCCGGGCCTCGTTATTGGTGCAGACGGGGAGGATCCCCGTCTTTCTCATATATGCAGCCATCCGTCCGTCCTCCCTTACTTCCCGGCGACCAGCAGGTCGTAGAGCTTAGCTTTCAGTTGGATGACTTCGGCCTCGGCGGCCTCAGCACGACGCTGGGCCTCTCCAGCGGCGGTCGCTTCCTCATCACATCTCTGGCCATTCCAGCGGGCGGTCTCCTGGATCTGCTTCAGCTGATCCTTCAGCTTTGCAATCTCGGCGTCCTTTTCCTCGGCGACCGCATGGGCGGCCTCGTAGTCCTTCACGGCCTCGGACAGCTTGTCCTCCAGATCTGCGACGCGCTTCTCAGCGTTGCGGGCGCGGTCAGCCATGGAGCAGGCCCAGTCGTTGTCAATGTTCTCAGCGGCCAGGTCGAAGCAGCCCTCGAAGGCGGTGGCCAGGTAGGAGTCCGGGCCCAGCTGCTCGACCATCTTCCGGATCTTCTCCAGGGTGTCGCGCTCCTGTTGTTTGGTGGCCGGGGTATTGGTGCTGGCCAGCTCTATGCTGATGATGGTGGCCGTGCTGTGACGGTGGCACTCGCCGAAGTCTTTGCGGGCCTGACGCTCGTTGATGGCGGCGAAGTGGTCGGTGCCCTGGGTCCCGTTTTCGCGGGTAAAAATAATCTTGTAGGTGTTCATCGTGTGCCCTCCTGTCGTTGTGGGGTCTCTTGCGTGCACGTTTCGTGCACATTCACAATATAGCACACGCATCGTGCTCTGTCAAGCACATTTCGTGAAAATTTAATTGAAATTTTTGCACGTTATGTGTATAATCAAAGTATCTAAATAAGGGAGGTCATTCTTATGGCTGAATTTGCAAAAATCTTTAAGAAATTACGACTGGAGCGGGAGCTGTCTCAGAGCAGACTGGCCGACCAGCTTGGCATATCAAAGAGCGCTGTCAATATGTATGAACGCGGAGACCGCCGCCCCGATTTCGAGACGGCGGAAGTGATCGCGGACTTTTTCAATGTAGATATGAACTATTTGCTGGGGTATTCTGATAAAATCACGCGGCTGTCCGGGGATCACACCGACCCCACATCCGGCCCCTGCGTTGAAGTTACTGCTGCGGAGCTGGAGCTGCTGAAGGCTTTCCGGCACGCCGGAGCTGAGACTCAGGCAGCGATCAGAGCGATCCTGCACATTTAACGGGAGGACCCCGGGAAGGGAGGACGGTGCCATGCGCGGCGTCATTTATGCGAGATATTCACCAGGCCCGCACCAGACGGAGCAGTCCATCGAGGGCCAGGCTGCCGACTGCCAGCAGTATGCTGAGGAGCACGGCATTGACATCATAGAAATATATGCAGACCGGCACGTCTCTGGCAAGAGCGTCGTCGGCCGCGACGAGTTCCAGCGGATGCTGCGAGACGCGGAGAAGGGCCGCTTCGACTGCGTCCTGGTGTGGAAGATCGACCGCTTCGGTCGGGATCGCCAGGACATTGCTATGGGAAAAATGACCTTGAAGCGGGCAGGCGTCAAGCTGATGTACGCCCGGGAGAGCGTTCCGGAGGGCCCGGAGGGGATCATCCTGGAGAGCGTGCTGGAGGGCCTGGCCGAGTATTACTCCGCCGACCTGCGGCAGAAGGTCATCAGAGGCATGAAGGAGACCGCGAAGAAGGGGCAGTATTGCGGCCAGCCTCTGCCCATCGGTTACAAGGTGGACTCCCAGCGCCACGTCGTCATTGACGAGCGGGAGGCTGCTGCTGTCCGTGAGGCGTTCAAAATGCACATAGCAGGCGCCCAGCTCCGGGACATCGTCCAGATGTTTGCGGAACGCGGGATCATGGGCCGGCGCGGGAAGCCGGTCTCCAATGCGGTCGTCTATCGTATGCTGCGGAATGAGAAGTACCTGGGCGAGTTCTACATCCAGGACGTGAAGCTGAACGTGGAGCCGATCATCGACCAGGCGACCTTCCTGGAAGCTGCCCAGCACTTTAAGACGAGCCGCAACAATGCGGCAGGGAGGGCGAAGGTGAACTATTTGCTGAGCTGTAAAATGTTCTGTGGGTATTGCGGCTCGATGATCAGCGCAGAGGCTGGCACCGGGAAGCTGGGGAAAGTGTACCGATATTACAAGTGCGGGGACAAAAAGCGCGGGAAGAAGTGCGAGCTGAAGCCGTTCCCGAAGGACCACCTGGAGGATGCGATCATCTTGGCCACGGTGAACGATATGCTGACCGATGAGATGATCGAGAAGCTGACCGTCCGGATCCTGGAAGTCCAGGAACAGGAAAACGCCGACGATCCCGTGGTGGGATTGCGTCGGCGTCTTGACTCAAATAAAAAGCGCCAGCGGAACTTGCTGGACGCGATAGAAGAAGGCGGGGCCCGTGGCCTGGTCTCTCGTTTGGCTGCCCTGGAGGAAGAGGAGGAGCGGCTGGTGCTGGAGATCCAGCGGGCAGAAATAAAAAGGCCCCGACTCACCCATGAGGTGGTCGAGGCCTGGCTGCGCTCCTTCCGCGTCGGAGACGTCACGGATGACGACTTCCGCGCTCGGTTAGTTGACACGTTCATCGCCCGAGTCGAGCTCCGCAACGATGAGGCGCTGATATTTTACAATATCCGAGAAAAGGGCCCGCACTCACGTGTTCGAGTACGGCCCGAATGGTGGACCAGACGGGAGTTGAACCCGTGTCCAAAAACCAATTCCCTGTTCTTCTACTATCATAGTCCGTTCTTTGACATTCCCTCTATCCTGCGGAAACGAACATCCTCAGAACTTCAGTAGTTCCTGATACGCCTGACAGTCCGGAACCCGCCTGTCATCGTTTCTCACATATTCGATGCCAGATTCTTAAAGTGTGAGTGCTCTAAGGCTGACAACTGCCAAATTAGGCAGCGTATGCTAATTTGTTGTTAGCGTTTAATTTTAAGTTTGCCATTTAACGCATCGCATGCGGATAGCTTCACCAGCTTCATGATCCCTGTCGAAACCGGTACTGGCCCTTATATTTAGATCCTTATTATCATACCATGAAAGAGGCGGTCTGTCAATGCAGTGAAAACTCAAGAGAAAAATATCTTGACAAAATAGAAACAGCTGATATAATCGAGACTGTAATGATGAACCAGAAACGGGTTTATCTATATAAAGAAAGTGTTGAGAAGACCAGTAGGATTGTGGAACTGGACAGAGAACGGCGTCGCAGGAAAAGCCTGAAATAACAGAGGCAGGTGGCTGTGGGTGGAAGCGTCGGACAGGAAAACAAATCTGAATACCAGCTTTGAATGTCCCTTAATCGGGAACGGTGATTCCGTTATCATCAGAATGAAGTGGAATCGATCCGAAAGATCGATTCAATAAGGGTGGAACCGCGATTTATCGTCCCTTAGTCAGAAACATCTGGCTAAGGGACTTTTTTTGGTTCTTCTGGTCAGGAAGCTTTTATTATTTCAGAACGAAAAGGAGAAAAAAGATGAAGATTACATTAAAAGATGGCTCTGTCAAAGAATATGCGAGCCCGATGTCCATCATCGACATTGCAAAAGACATCAGCGAAGGCCTGGCGAGAGTGGCATGTCTGGGTGAGGTTGACGGTGAGGAAGAAGATCTCCGTACCGTGATCGACCATGACTGTCAGTTAAATATCCTGACTGCAAAGGATGAGAAAGGTCTGGCAGCTCTGCGCCATACCGCCAGCCATGTAATGGCACAGGCTGTAAAACGCCTTTACCCGGAGACAAAACTTGCGATTGGACCGTCCATCGCAGACGGTTTCTACTATGATGTCGATCCGGCTACCCCTCTGACTGCAGAGGATCTGCCGAAGATCGAGGCAGAGATGAAGAAAATCATCAAAGAAGCACTTCCACTGGAGCGCTTTACTCTGCCGAGAAATGAAGCGATCGAGTTCATGAAGGAGAAAGAGGAGCCGTACAAGGTAGAATTAATCGAGGATCTGCCGGAGGATGCAGAGATCAGCTTCTACCGTCAGGGTGATTTTACTGACTTATGTGCAGGACCTCACATGATGAACACCAAGGGTGTTGGTAAGGCATTTAAGCTGATGAATCTGGCAGGCGCATACTGGAGAGGCAGCGAGAAGAACAAAATGCTGACCCGTATCTATGCGACCGCATTTGCAACCAAAGAGGATCTGGAAGCATACATCACAATGATGGAAGAGGCAAAGAAACGTGACCATCGTAAACTGGGCAAAGAACTTGGCCTGTTCATGATGCACGATGCAGGTCCGGGTTTCCCGTTCTTCCTGCCGAAGGGCATGGTACTGAAAAATACCCTGCTTGATTACTGGAGAGAAATCCATAAAAAAGCTGGTTATGTAGAGATTTCCACTCCGATCATCCTGAATCGCAAGCTCTGGGAGACTTCCGGACACTGGGATCATTACAAAAACAACATGTATACAACTGTGATCGATGAAGAGGATTACGCAATTAAACCAATGAACTGTCCAGGCGGCGTTTTGGTATACGGTTCTGAGCCACGTTCCTACCGTGATCTGCCGCTGCGTATGGGTGAGCTTGGTATCGTTCATCGTCATGAGAAATCTGGTCAGCTTCATGGTCTGATGCGTGTACGCTGTTTCACACAGGATGATGCACATATCTTCATGACACCGGAGCAGATCAAGGACGAGATCAAGGGCGTTGTACACCTGATCAACCAGGTATATTCCCTGTTTGGGTTCAAATACCACGTAGAGCTGTCCACCCGTCCGGAAGACAGCATGGGAAGTGATGAAGATTGGGAGATGGCAACCGAAGGCTTGCGTTCCGCTCTGGAAGAGCTGGGACTGCCGTATGTGGTAAACGAGGGCGATGGCGCATTCTATGGACCGAAGATCGACTTCCATCTGGAAGATTCTATCGGAAGAACCTGGCAGTGTGGTACCATCCAGCTTGACTTCCAGCTTCCACAGCGATTTGAATTAGAGTACACCGGAGCAGACGGCGAGAAACATCGTCCGATCATGATTCACCGTGTTGTATTTGGTTCCATCGAGCGTTTCATCGGTATCTTGATCGAGCACTTCGCAGGTGCATTCCCAACCTGGCTGGCACCGGTACAGGTAAAGATTCTTCCGATCTCTGACAAATACGCAGATTACAGCAAGGAAGTTCTGGACAAGCTGACCGAGGCTGGCATCCGTGCAGAGATGGATACACGTTCCGAGAAGATCGGCTACAAGATCCGCGAGGCACAGACCCAGAAGATCCCGTACATGCTGGTTGTTGGGCAGAAAGAGGAAGAAGAGAAGACCGTTTCCGTCCGCAGCCGTTTTGCGGGTGACGAGGGCGCAAGCAGTGTAGAGAGCTTCATCGAGTCCATCCAGAAGGAGATCGAAGAGAAAAACCTGCGTGAGACTGTGAAAGCAGACGAAGCTAAATAATTTTGAAAAATTAAAAAATCAGGCAGACGCATCTGTGAGATAAAATCATGGATGCGTTTGTTTTAGTTTACACGAATAAATCCCAAAAAGAAGCAGATACTACTCCTGAATCTAAAAACCAGTAACTGTTCACAGGCAGGAATTTTCTGAACTGAAAATTCCGTACGATACAGTTCTGGTTGCAGATTTTGCCGATTTGGAATGCGAAGTATCGGCAAAATCCCGTTACTGGTCATACATGTGTGAACAGCAACGAAAACCATGACACATTGAAAAGCGTATCGCTGAAAAGTTTGACGGCTGGATGCCGGAGGAGACTTTCGGTGATGCATGTCAGAAAACAGGAGGAAAAATCATGACAAAACTGGATTGTAGTGTAACCGGATGTATGCACAATGCGGAAAACTGCTGCTGTAAAAATACCATTCTGGTAGAAGGAAAGACGGCGCAGGATAAATGCGATACCTGTTGCGGTAGCTTCGACGAGAAGAAAGGCGGCACATTCCGCAACCTTTTTAAAACACCGGAGAGCCGTCTCGAAGTAGAGTGCGAGGCAACGAACTGTGTTTATAATACAGACCGCCGGTGCAGCGCGGAACACATCGGAATCACCGGAGGCAATGCGACGGTTTCTATGCAGACGGAATGTTCGAGTTTCCAGAAACGGTGACTCTGATGCGGTTTTCTTTTTAATATAGAAGAAAGCCTGCATAAATATTCGAAATAAAAAATGCCGCCGGATATGGAAGATTCTGTCAGGAAGGAAGCAAAACCGGGCAGAGGTAATGATATCCGGCGGTAGTTTTTTGTATGTCCGTAAATGTATTTGCGTACGTTGCCGTCATTCGCGCAACACGTGAACCATATTTAAAAATCATTTGTAAATCTTCTCAAAAATCTCGAAAAAACCGGTTGACATTCTAAAGAAACCATAGTATAATAACAAAAGTTGTGAGGAAACAACTTCACGAAGACAGGAAAGCAGGTTATCTACCTCACCTCAGCACGAGCAAGTGACTGTGGGTTCATAAATTTGAGAAATTTCCTATATTGGATTTCCTATTATGAGTAAGTGGATGGTCTGTACTGTTCACTTATTTTTTTTGACACTGAATCAACCAAAATCATCACATATCATGGGGGTGCACGGCTATTAGCGAGTTAATGATTAACGAACAGATTAGAGACAGAGAGGTTCGTTTGATTGGCGAAAATGGAGAGCAGCTTGGAATCATGTCCGCAAAGGATGCTTACAAGTTAGCGAAAGAAGCGGAACTGGATTTAGTAAAGATTGCTCCGACTGCGAAGCCGCCGGTCTGCAAGATTATCGATTACGGTAAATACAGATACGAGCTTGCAAGAAAAGAAAAAGAAGCTAAGAAGAAACAGAAGGTAATCGAGATCAAGGAAGTTCGTCTTTCCCCGAATATCGATGAAAATGACCTGAATACCAAGATGAACAATGCGAGAAAATTCCTGGAAAAAGGCAATAAAGTAAAGGTTACACTTCGTTTCAGAGGTCGTGAGATGGCACATATGTCAAAGACAAAGTATATCCTTGACGATTTTGCAGAGAAGCTTGCCGATATCGCAGCCGTTGATAAACCGGCAAAAGTAGAAGGAAGAAGTATTGTACTGTTCCTTTCTGCGAAACGCTAGATATAAGGACATAACTATTATTAAGGAGGACTACACCATGCCTAAAATGAAAACAAGCAGAGCAGCTGCTAAACGTTTTAAAACAACCGGAACCGGAAAGTTAGTAAGAAATAAAGCTTACAAATCCCACATCTTAACTAAGAAATCTACAAAGAGAAAAAGAAATCTTAGAAAAGACATCGTTACTGATGCTACAAACAGCAAGGTAATGAAGAAGATTTTACCGTACTTATAAGATTCGAGGATTAAGAAGGAGGAAATAACCGATGGCAAGAGTAAAAGGCGGATTAAACGCTAAAAAGAAACACAATAGAGTATTAAAGCTGGCAAAGGGTTACAGAGGCGCACGTTCCAAACAGTACCGTGTAGCTAAGCAGTCCGTAATGAGAGCTCTTACAAGCTCCTACGCTGGTCGTAAAGAGAGAAAGAGACAGTTCAGACAGCTGTGGATCGCTCGTATCAACGCAGCAGCACGTATCAATGGTCTGTCCTACAGCAAGTTCATGTACGGCTTAAAGCAGGCTGGTGTTGAGATGAACCGCAAGATCCTTTCTGACATGGCTATCAACGATGCAGAAGGTTTCGCAAAACTGGCAGAGCTGGCTAAGTCCAAACTTGCGTAAGCAAAGAGCAGTGCGAAAAAAAGAAGCCACACACAGAAGCGTTGTGTTTACACAAAAGCGGCTGTGTGTGGCTTCTTTTTTTCATAGGGCGAATGCCCGACAGCGAGGAAAAGCGAAGTTTTTTCGAGCTGGTGCACTGCGGACTAGAAAGAGGTGACCCATAGAAGCGTTGTGTTTACACAAAAGCAGCTGTGTGCGGCTCCTTTTTTTCATAGGGCGAATGCCCGACAGCGAGGAAAAACGAAGTTTTTTCGAGCTGCCGCACTGCGGACTAGAAAGAAGCGACCAAGAAACTTTTTTCCTCCAGCCGCCCCCGCGCGGCGCAGAGGAAAGCTCCCTGACATCAGAAAAAATCACAACCCACATTTCCACGATATAGAATTTACTTATGAAATTATATTAAAAAAACTATCCAGAAATCGAGAAACTTGTGGTATAATGAATAAAAATATGGCTGTGAATTATTTAATCAGCCAGGTCGCAGATAGTTGACTCATAATAAAAGTGTATTGGGAGGTATCTTTAGAATGGCAAATGAAAAGAAAAAGCCGGTTAAGATCGTGGAAACTGTCCTTCGTGACGCGCACCAGTCTCTGATTGCAACCAGAATGACAACGGAGCAGATGCTTCCGATCATCGGAAAGATGGATGAGGTTGGATATCATGCAGTAGAATGCTGGGGCGGTGCGACATTCGATGCCAGCCTTCGTTTCCTGAAGGAAGATCCGTGGGAGCGCCTTAGAAAGCTGAGAGATGGTTTTAAGAAGACAAAACTTCAGATGCTGTTCCGCGGACAGAATATTCTGGGTTATAACCATTATGCAGATGATGTGGTAGAATATTTCGTACAGAAATCAGTTGCCAATGGTATTGATATTATCCGTATTTTTGACTGTTTAAATGATATCCGCAACCTGGAGACAGCGGTAAAGGCAGCCAACAAAGAAAAAGCACACGCACAGATAGCGCTGAGCTATACACTGGGTGATGCATATACACTGGATTATTGGAAAGACATTGCAAAGAGAATCGAGGATATGGGTGCTGATTCCCTGTGTATCAAGGATATGGCAGGTCTTCTGACCCCGTACAATGCAGAGATCCTTGTGAAAGCGCTGAAAGAAGCAGTTGATCTTCCGATTGATATCCATACGCATTACACCTCCGGCGTCGCATCCATGACGTACTTAAAGGCAGTGGAAGCGGGCGCTGACATGATCGATACCGCGATGTCTCCATTCTCGATGGGAACGAGCCAGCCGGCGACCGAGGTTATGGTTGAGACCTTCAAAGGTACTCCGTATGATACCGGACTGGATCAGGAAAAACTGGCGGAGATCGCAGATTACTTCCGCCCGATGCGTGAGGAAGCGTTAAAGAGTGGTCTGATGAATACCAAGGTTCTGGGCGTTGACATCAATACCCTGCGTTATCAGGTTCCGGGCGGTATGCTTTCCAACCTGGTTTCCCAGCTGAAAGAAGCGCGCGCAGAGGATAAATACTACGATGTTCTGAAAGAGATCCCGAGAGTCCGCAAAGACTTCGGTGAGCCGCCGTTAGTTACTCCGTCTTCCCAGATCGTTGGTACGCAGGCTGTATTAAATGTCCTGATGGGCGAGCGCTACAAGATGTTCACAAAGGAATCCAAGAAACTTCTGATGGGCGAGTTCGGACAGACTGTAAAGCCGTTCGACAAAGAAGTTCAGAAGAAAGCAATCGGCGATGCAAAACCGATCACCTGTCGTCCGGCAGATCTGATCGAGCCGCAGCTTGAGAAGATTGAGGCGGAGATGAAGCAGTGGAAGCAGCAGGATGAGGATGTCCTGACTTATGCACTGTTCCCACAGGTAGCAAAAGAGTTCTTCGAGTCCCGTCCGGCAAAGAAACCGCCGGTTGAGAAACGCGAAATCCTGAAAGCGGCTGCGCCGGAAGTAAAGAAAGCACCGGTGTCCACTGAGGAGATGGATGGAAACGGCATCAATACCTGGGCTGGAAGAAAAAGCGAGTCTTACCAGATCTAAGCTAAAAAGAATTTAAGGATTTTGAGCCAAAAGGAGTGCCAGAATCGGTAGAGTGTACCGGGGTGGCACTCCTTTTTTATTTCATAGGAAATACGTCCTATGAAACAAAAAAACGCTCCGCGAGGATGCGCACTCGCGCGAAGCAGAAACATGTCGCAAGCGACCGCGTTCGGCGCGAGAATGTGCCAAGGCACATTCTTTTTCATGCGGTCATGCATTCAAAAATCATGTATCCGGAAAACATTTCGAAGCCAACTTATACTGCTTCTAAAAATTAAGAAAATCTTACAATTTCACGCAAAGACCCCAAATTTTGCGAAGTTTTTTCGGTAAGGTTGACACATATGGTCTTTTTTCATTATAATAGATACGATTGTAAAAACGTGAAAAAGATGGAAAAGAGTCGAGCGGCTGTCTGGAAATACGGCGGCAGACAGAATAAGAATTCCGTTGCGGGGGATGAATTGCAGAAAACGCAGCAGAATGAGGAGATAGACGGATGAAAAAATGGAAGTTATTGGGGAAACGGGCGGCGGCGTTTCTGCTGGGCGCTGTGATGGCGGTCAACCCAGGGCTGGCAGGTACTGCAGCAGAGTCTTTGCTGGGGATCGTCAGCTATGCGGAAGAGAGAACCGCGTCGGTCAATGCGACAAACCTGAATGTCCGGAGTGGTCCGGGCACTTCGTATCAGGCACTAGCGAAGCTGTCCAAGGGCGCACCAGTTACAGTACTTGGTGAGCAGACGGGAACGGATGGCGTCGTATGGTATCAGATACGATATAGCGGAAGCGGCGGTGAGCAGACGGGTTATGTTTCGAGCAAATACATAAAGTTTCCGACGGCGATAAAATCGGATTCGGATTTTGAAGGCTATCTGACAAAGCAGGGATTTCCGGAGAGCTATAAACAGGGACTCCGGGAATTGCATGCACAATATCCGAATTGGACGTTCACGGCGTTCCAGACGAATCTGGATTGGAACACAGTGTTGAAAAATGAAAGCGTGATCGGGCGGAACCTGGTTGCGAGCAGCAGCATTTCGTCCTGGAAATCGACCGAGACAGGCGCGTATGACTGGGGAACCGGAACCTGGCCGGGCTTTGACGGAAGCTCCTGGGTACAGGCGTCTTCGGATATTATCGCCTATTATATGGATCCGCGGAATTTCTTAAATGATAAATATATTTACCAGTTCATGAAACAGTCGTATGACAGTTCGCTTCACACGAAGACGGGGCTGCAGAACATGGTGAGCGGAACCTTCCTTTCTGGCACGGTGTCGGGCGGATCGTCGGTATCGGCCGGTACGGGAAGCAGTTCTGGAAGCTCTTCTTCCGGTTCAGCGACGGGACCGGGAAGTTCGTCAGGTTCGAGCGGAAGCAGCGCCGGTCTGTCGTCTCCGATTGCTTCGATCAGCGATCATAAGACGGAGCGGGTGGCAGCGACCAATGGACCAGGCATGGCGGGAGATGGATTTTCTTCCAACAATGCAGACGGGGAGACGGCGCCGGTCAGCAGCGGCACATCGAATAAGTCATCGGGGACAACCAGCAGCACGGCTGGAACCACCAGTGGCAGTACAAGCGCACCGGGAAGCAGCACAACCGGAACAACTTCTGGTTCAACCAGCAGCGGAAGAACAAGTGCACCGGGAAGTGGCACTTACAGCAGTTCGGGAACTTCCACGGGAGTGGCGCAGCAGTCTGCAATCGGTACTTCCTATGTAGATATCATCATGAATGCGGCATCTGAATCGGGAGTCAATCCATATATTCTGGCGTCGATGATTCTGCAGGAACAGGGCAGCCGGGGAACCGGACGCAGTATTTCCGGAACGGTGTCCGGCTATCAGGGATATTATAACTTCTTTAATATAGAGGCATATCAGTCCGGCTCGATGAGTGCGGTAGAACGCGGACTCTGGTGGGCATCCCAGTCGGGAAGCTATCTGCGCCCGTGGAACAGCATCGAGAAATCGATCCGCGGCGGTTCGGTTTATTATGGCGAGAATTATGTAAAAAAAGGGCAGGATACGCTGTACTTAAAGAAATTTAATGTGCAGGGCAGCAACCTTTATAAACACCAGTACATGACGAATGTGCAGGCGGCAGCTGCCGAAGGACTGACGCTTTCGAAGATCACGGCATTGGCAAATACAACACTTGAGTTCTCGATTCCGGTGTATAAAAATATGCCGGCGGGCGCCTGCGTCAAACCGACGCTGGACGGCAGCCCGAACAACAAGCTGTCGGCGCTGGGTGTCGATGGATTTGCACTGACACCGACCTTTAACCGAGATACAGAGTCCTACGATCTGATCGTGGATCCATCGGTGGCAAGCGTGACGGTAGCAGCGAGCGCGATTGATTCCAAGGCAACGATTGCCGGAACGGGAACGGTCGATCTGCAGAGCGGTGTCAATGAGATCACCGTGACGGTCAAAGCGGCAAATGGAAATCTGCGAAATTACGTTCTTCACGTAGTGCGCCAGTCAGGCGGTCCGACCTACTCAAGCTCGATTGGAAGCGGCGTTTCCTCTGGAAGCAGCTCTAGCGGTCCGGCGACGGGACCGGGCATGTCTTCAGGAAGCAGTTCAGGAAATTCTTCCTCCGGCGGTTCGGATGTGCAGATTGTCGGCCCGACCTCTTCGGGAAGCAGTTCAGGAAGCTCTCCTTCCGGTCAGTCTGCACCGGGATCGAATGTGAATGGATTTGGGAGCGGCGGTTCCGGAACCCTGATTGCGCCAAATGGGGAGTCTGTCGGGAGCGCCGGCAGTCCGCAGGGGAGCCAGTCGCCGACCAGCACGGCGGCACCATCCCAGTCCACATCGGGAACGCATGCGGCATCGTCGGTGCGCGGGGATGTCAACGGCGACGGTAAGCTGAACATCATGGATGTCCTGCTGGCACAGCGGTCGATACTGGGACTTGGAAAGTTAAGAGCGGAAGAAATCGCGCGCGCCGACCTCAATGGAAATGGAAAAGTAGATATTTTGGATATTCTTCTGATGCAGAAGAAGATTCTGGGACTGTAGGGATATTTCACGTACCTGCGGCTGGTCTTGAGAGATGGCAGCGGGTACGTGAAAATTTGTAAAGAAAGGGAACGGTGCAGATATGGGACCGTTACCAATAAAGAATATAGGACAGGGCAGTTGAATGAAAAGGTTTAAAAATATCATATTAGGTATACTTGCGGCAGGTATGCTGACGGTGGCGGCGCCGGTTGGCGGGATCAGCGCCTATGCATCCAGCGCAAAAATTTCATTTTCCGATCCGAGTGCGACGGTGGGTCAGGAGTTCAGCGTCAATGTGAAGATCTCCTCTCAGGATGGAAATCTAGGGGCATCCGACGTGGTACTTTCCTATGATCCGTCGGTCATTGAGTTTGTGAGCGGAAATAACGCAAGCGGCGGTGCAGGCTCCGTCCGCCTGGTTGGAACGATGGATTCCAATTCGACGAAGGCATTTTCCTATACGCTGAAATTCAAGGCAGTGCAGGCGGGAAATACTTCGATCTCTGTGGGAAGTTATGAAGTCTATGACTCAGATGCACAGGCAGTCACAGTTTCTAAAACGGGGACGGCGAGCGTCAAAGTAAAAGCACCGGCAACCTCCTCGGCGGAAGCGGCGCTTTCGTCCTTGAAGATTTCTCCAGGAACACTTTCCCCTGCATTTTCGCCAAATGTGACTTCCTATACGGCACAGGTAGGAGCCAGTGTCGATAAGCTGGCGGTCAGCGCGAGTGCGAAGGACAGCAAGGCGAAAGTCCTTGTCAGCGGTGATTCCGGCTTAAAGGTAGGTGCTAATACCGTTGTCTGCAAGGTGACGGCGGAGGATGGACAGACAACTAAGAGCTACACGATCACAGTCAATAAGCTAGATACGGTCGATGTGCCGTCAGAGGCGGAGACAGGGGCTGAAACAGAGGCAGTTGGGACAACGCCGGTTGTGACAAACGGGCTGGATGTGGAAATAGACGGCGTTTCCTATACGGTGGCGACGGAATTTGATGCCTCCCTGCTTCCGGAAGGATATACGCAGTCTACCTGTACTTATGGCGGTTCAGAGGTCCAGTGTGGAAATGGCAATGACCTGACGCTTCTGTATTTGCAGGGGGCCGATGGAAATGGTGAGTTTTATATTTATATACCGGAATCCGGTGTGTTATCGCCGTATGTGACGATCGATGTGACAGCAAAGTCGATTCTGGTGCTTCCACCGGATGAGTCGGTTCAGATTCCAGATGGATTTATGGAGACGACCATTCAGTTAAACGGCACGTATAAAGTGCAGGGCTGGGTATGGAAGAGCGATGAACAGCAGAAGTATTGTGTCGTATATGGTATGAATGAGAGCGGCGAGAAGTCGCTGTATCGGTATGATATTGCAGAAAAGACCTTCCAACGGTATTTTGAAGACCCGTCTCTGGCAACTAAATACGATGATGCACAAGTGGAAGAGATTGTAGATAAGTACAACGCACTTTGCAGGGATTATAATATTCGCTTTGTCATGCTTGCGGTTCTGGGCGTAGCGTGTGTAATCTTGTTCTTTATCGTGATCAATCTTCTGCTCAAGCGGAAAGAGTGGAGAGAGGAAGCGCAGGCAGCCGGAGGCAGACAGAGGTCCAAGCGTCGTCCGTCATCGCCGAATGCACGACCGGCGGCAGACGCACGGGTGAAACGAGGCACTGGGCGCGACAAGAGAGAAGATGGGGAAATGACGCCGGCAAGACCGGCAGCGCGGAGTGAGAAGGAGCGCATGGCAGCGGATGACAGACGCCGCCCGTCCGCAGAGCGGATGGAGGAAGGGCGTCGGAGTGCGCGCCGAACCCAAGAGACGCTGGAGACAAGACCGGTTCGCCGGGAGCGGAGTATGGAGGCAGCAGCATCGGCAGACCGCGCAAAACGGATGCCGGAGGAAAGACGCCGCCGGGAAGCAGGAAGTGAAAATCGTTCCGAACGCGTCCGTAGAGAAATGCCAGAAGAAAGCAGTCCGGCTTGTGTCCGCAGAGAGGCATCAGAAGAAGAACGTCTGCAGCGCACCCGCAGAGATACGGCAGAGGAAAGCCGTTCAGAGCGTCCGCGCAGAACTTCGGCAGACGGAAGCCGCGCAGAGCGGGAACGCCAGGCAGTGGCAGAAAGCCGACGCACAGAACGGGAACGTGCCGTTTCAGCAAAAGAAAGCCGCCTGCAGCGCGATTACACGCCGGCATCGGCGCATCGTGCGGCGAAAGAGTCTGCAGCATCGGGAGAACGCCGGAATGCACGCCCGGCGATTTATGTGCGCCCGGCATCCCGCTCGGAGCTTTACTACACGCTGGAACGGGAGGAATACGGTGATCGCCCAACGAGATATGAGTCGGAATCAGAGCGATCCAGACGCGCCCGCGAGGCAAAAGCCCGGTTAGAGCGGGATCGGCGTGATGAGGATGGATTTGAGTATATCGACGATCCGCAGTAAATAAAAGAGGAAAAGATGGATATCTGTCCAGGAGATTTCTGGTGGGTATCTGTCTTTTCTTTTATATCGATTTTTTGTAACAAGTTCACACAATTAACACAGTTTTACAGTTGACGAAAACACCTGTTTGTTATACAATCTATATAACAAATGATAAAACAGGCGGCTGACTGTATTTAGAAACGGGGTCTGCCGTCAGAATGAAAGATGGTGGAGTATGATTGTAGAGATTGATTTTAACAGTGAGGAAGCGCTTTATATTCAGCTCATAAACCAGATCATCATCGGGATTGCAACCGACCAGATCCGGGAGGGCGATACGCTGCCATCCGTGCGCCAGTTAGCGGATAACATCGGAATTAACATGCACACGGTCAACAAGGCATATTCTGTACTGAAACAGGAAGGTTTTCTGCGTGTGGACCGCCGCCGCGGGGCAGTGATTGCACTTGATACGGATAAGATGCGGACGATCTCGGAGATGCGCCGGGATCTCAGTGTAATTCTGGCAAGAGGTGTCTGTAAAAATGTGAGCCGCGAGGAGGTTCACAATCTGGTGGATTCCATTTATGACGCATTTACAGCGGAATAGCAGGTTCCGGCTGCGGGCGATGGTTTTTGTGTATTGGAACCGTTGCGGGATGTGTATGTTGGGAGGATAAATTATGCTGTGTGAGAAATGTGGGATTCGCGAAGCGAATATTAAATATACAGAAGTGTTTAACGGCGTCAAGACAGAGCATAATCTCTGCGCCCAGTGCGCGAAAGAGATGGATCTGGGACCGTACTCGGCACTGATTGAGGGAGAATTTCCGCTTGGAAAACTGCTTTCGAGCCTTTTGGGACTGACGGATGCGTCTGCCAGCCAGGCACCGAAAGAGGATGTGGTATGCCCGACCTGCGGCACAACGTATGAAGAATTTATCAAGAACAGCCGTTTCGGATGCGCGGACTGTTATCATGTGTTTGATCCGTTGCTTGGAGAGAAAATTAAGAAATTGCAGGAAAATTCGAGCCATACCGGCAAACATCCGAAGATCCAGCCGCGCAGTCAGGCGGCTGCAGAGGTGACGAAGAAAGGAGAACTGGAATTCAGCCCGGAAGAGCAGATTAAGCAGCTGAAACGCAGGCTGGAAGCGGCGTTGCAGGAAGAAGACTATGAGACGGCTGCTGCCTGCCGGGATAAGATACACAGTCTGGAAGGAGAGATGAGACATGACGAAATGGTTTGAGGAAGTGGCGAATGATGCGTCCAATATCGTTTCCAGCCGGGTGCGTCTGTCTCGGAACTGGGAAGAATATAAATTTCCGAGCCGTCTGGAGCCGGATGAGGCGCGGACGATGATTGCCCGTTTAAAACAGAATTTCCGCGATCTGGGTGACCGGGACGGTCAGTTTTATGAATATGAAGATCTGGAATTGATGGAGAAGCTTGACCGCACCGCATTGCGGGAACGGCGGCTTTTAAACCGCACGCTGGCGGAGAAGACGACGCCGGGCGGGATCCTCTGTTCGGAGGATGAGCGGGTCAGCATGGTATTAAATGCGGACGATCATATCCGTTTACAGGTGCTGGCATCGGGACTCGATCTGCAAGAATGTTATGCAAAAGCGGATGCGCTGGATGATTATATCAACGAGAAGATTCCGTATGCATTTAATGAGAAATATGGATATCTGACGTCCTATCCGACGAATGTCGGAACAGCAATGAAGGCGTCCGTGGTCGTGCATCTGCCGTCTCTGACGATGAATAAGAAATTTCAGGAACTTCTGGGCGATATGGGACGTTTCGGCACGACCGTGCGCGGCGTTTATGGCAGAGGCAATGAAAACTACGGCGATCTGTACGAGGTAGTCAATCAGAAGACACTCGGCATCACCGAACAAGAGATTCTGGAGCTGGTAGCCAACGTGGCGGGGCAGCTCTCGGCGCAGGAAAATCAGTTCCGCGAGGTTTCTCTGTCGAGGCACCGCCTGGAGCGGGAGGATGAGGCGTACAAGTCCTACGGCGTTCTGAAATATGCGCGTCGGATGACGCTCAAGGAAGCGATGACATTTCTATCTCATGTCTGGGCGGGCATCGCGGACGGGCTGTTAAAACCGGCGGAATTTGTGAGCATTTACCGCCTGATGATCGGCATCCAGCCGGCAAACTTACAGAAACGTTCGAGCAAGCCGCTGGGACGTGAGGAACTGGAGGCAGAGCGGGCGCGGTATCTGCGGGAGGAACTGCCGAAGCTGGTGTAAAGTAAAAAGAAACAGGAGGAACAGTAAAATGATCGATCGTTTTACTCAGAAAGCCAGAGAATCGATCCGTCTGGCAGTCGAGACAGCGCAGGAGCTGGAACACGGCTATGTGGGGACGGAGCATCTGCTTTTAGGACTGATAAAAGAGGGAACTGGCGTGGCGGCAGCGGTTCTGGCAGAACATGATGTGACAGAAGAGCGTGTCATGGAACTGATGGAGCGTCTGATAAGCCCGGCAGTGGCGACTCAGGTAGAGGGACAGATTGAGTATACGCCGGGGGCGCGCGCCGTGCTGCAGGCGAGTTATGATGAGGCGGTTTTTTTCAAAGCGCCTCTGATTGGAACGGAGCACATCCTGATTGCTATCATCAAGGATGGAAAATCAACTGCGTGCCGTTTACTCAATACAATGAATGTTAATATTCAGAAATTATATGTGGATCTGATGGGGGCTATGGGCGATGACGCGCCGTCCGAGGCAGCGGAAGATGCGGCAGCAGGACGGGTGCGCCCGGAGAAAGGCAATACACCGAATCTGGACAATTTCAGCCGGGATCTGACCCAGATGGCGCGGGACGGAAAGCTCGATCCAGTCATCGGCAGGGAACGGGAAATGAAACGTGTTATTCAGATTTTAAGCCGCCGGACGAAGAATAATCCGTGCCTGATCGGGGAACCAGGCGTCGGAAAGACGGCGGTTGTGGAAGGTCTGGCACAGTTCATTGTTTCCGGCAATGTACCGGAGACGATCGCGAAAAAGCGGGTTGTCAGCCTCGATTTGTCCGGCATGGTCGCAGGATCCAAGTACCGCGGTGAGTTCGAAGAGCGGATTAAGAAGGTACTTGCCGAGGTGCGGGAGAGTGGAAATGTGCTCTTGTTTATTGACGAGATTCACACGATCATCGGCGCAGGCGGCGCGGAGGGCGCGATCGATGCCTCTAATATCCTGAAACCGTCGCTGGCGAGGGGCGAGATTCAGCTCATTGGTGCGACGACGCTGGAAGAATACCGCAAATACATCGAAAAAGATGCGGCCTTGGAACGCCGGTTTCAGCCGGTTATGGTGGATGAGCCGACGGAGGCGGAATCCATCGAGATTTTGAAGGGGCTTCGCAGCCGCTATGAGGAGCACCACAAGGTGACGATCCAGGATGAGGCACTGGTGGCAGCGGTGCGCCTGTCTGCCCGCTATATCAATGACCGTTTCCTGCCGGATAAGGCGATCGATCTGATCGATGAAGCATCCTCGAAGCTGCGTCTGACTGTATATACGGAGCCGGAGGAGATCAAAAAGCTCGAAGCGGAGATCAAAAAACTCGAAGACCAGAAGGAAGAGGCGATCAAGGCTGAAGCCTATGAGAAAGCCGGTGAGATCAAGAAGAAGCAGCAGAAAAAGCAGGAAAAGATTGAAAAGATTCGTGAAAAATGGGAAAAAGAGAAAAATTCACGCAAGTTAGTGGTCGGTGAAAATGAGATTGCGGACATTGTTTCTGACTGGACGAAGATCCCGGTTCGCAAGCTGGCAGAAGAAGAGTCAGAGCGGCTGTTGAAACTGGAGTCCATTCTGCATGAGCGTGTGGTCGGACAGGAGGAAGCTGTATCCGCCGTGGCGCGTGCGATCCGCCGTGGTCGTGTGGGACTCAAGGATCCGAAGCGGCCGATCGGTTCGTTTCTGTTCCTGGGACCGACGGGTGTCGGAAAAACAGAGCTTTCCAAGGCACTCTCGGAGGCGATGTTTGGCACGGAAAATGCGATGATCCGCGTTGATATGTCGGAGTACATGGAGAAACACAGCGTTTCCAAGATGATCGGTTCGCCGCCAGGATATGTTGGCTACGAGGAGGGCGGACAGCTCAGCGAGAAGGTGCGTCGCAATCCATATTCGGTTATTCTCTTTGATGAGATTGAAAAAGCGCATCCGGATGTATTTAACATTCTGCTGCAGATCCTCGATGACGGGCACATTACAGACGCACAGGGACGGAAGGTGGATTTTAAGAACACGATTCTGATTATGACCTCCAATGCGGGCGCTGAAAATATTATTTCCCCGAAGCGGCTTGGATTCTCGTCGGAGAGCGGTGAGAAAGCGGATTATGCGTTTATGAAAGAGCGCGTGATGGAGGAAGTGCGCCGGATGTTTAAGCCGGAGTTTTTAAACCGAATCGATGAGATTTTAGTATTCCATCCTCTGACGAAGGAGAATATCAAGACGATCGCGGGCATTCTTCTGCGCGGCATCAAGAAAAGGACGGAGGATCAGCTTGGAATGACGCTCACGATCACAGATGATGCGATCGATTTCCTGGCAGACAAGGGATATGATTCCAAATATGGTGCAAGACCGTTGCGCCGGACGATCCAGACGCAGATCGAGGATCAGCTTTCTGAGAAGATCCTGGAAGGCACGATCCGGAAAAAAACAGAGGTTCGGATTGAAAAAGATGGCGATCAGCTGAAATTTGAGACGGTCTAAAGGGCTGGAAGCGAAAAGACTGGTAAACCCGGTCGAAGTGTGTTAAAATGATACTACTGAGTAACTGTGTAAGTGCGGAGCAGTTGCGATATTGATTAAAAGGATACTAGGAGGATAAAGCATTATGCCAGTAGTTAGCGAGTTAATCCGCATCGAGGATGACGGAACCATCAGTTTTGGCAATTATATGTTAGCAGCAAAGTCCAAGCTGCAGGATTTTGAATTTCAGGGCGATCTTTATAAGGTAAAAACATTCGGCGAGATTACCAAGCTGGAGCGCAACGGAATGTTCGTATATGAGTCGGTACCGGGCACGGCAGTCAATCATTTCCAGGCGGGAGATACTTCCGTACAGTTTTCGGTTGAGGGCGAGAAGGATGCTCAGATTACCGTTCAGTTAGAGGATGAGCGTGAGTATGAGGTATATGTAGACGGCGTATCGGTCGGCGGCATGAAGACCAACGTCAGCGGCAAACTGGTACTGAGCGTGGAGCTGAACCCGGGCAAGGCAACCGCAATCCGGATTGAAGCCAGATAAGGAAAAGAAAAACAAAACGTTACGTACAAGTTACAATGCGTGAGATGAAAGCTGCTGCATGGCAGGAATGGCGGGCGTGTGCGCCGGAAGCCGGTTTCCGCCATGCAGCAGCTTTTTGTGTAATAAGAAATATGAGAAGAAGTGTTTGGAAAGGAATCAGCATGGCAAAGGCAAAATCAACGGGATTTTTCTGCAGGGAATGCGGTTATGAATCTTCCAAATGGATGGGGCAGTGCCCGGCGTGTAAGGCGTGGAATACGATGGTGGAAGCGCCGTCCGCACCGGCATCATCCGGTACGGCAGCAGGGCGGTATGCGGCAGCGGCTTCGCTGACGGCGGCACCGGGGAAACGGGTTGGCGCGCAGGCAAAGCCGGTCAGCTTAGATGAAATTGAGCTTTCCGATACGGATCGGACGAGAACCGGATTTGCAGAACTTGACCGGGTGCTTGGAAGCGGCGTGGTGCGTGGCTCCCTGGTGCTGGTCGGCGGAGATCCGGGAATCGGAAAATCAACCCTGCTTCTGCAGGTCTGCCGGAACCTGGCAGGACAGGAACAAAAGGTTTTATACGTCTCCGGCGAGGAGTCATTAAAACAGATCAAACTGCGGGCAAGCCGGATCGGGACGGTGCGCGGACCGCTTTCGTTCTTGAGTGAGACGAACCTGGATACGATTGCGGAGGTGATCCGGGAAGTACGCCCGGATGTGGTAGTGATCGACTCGATCCAGACCATGTTTATCGAGGCGGCAGGTTCCGCACCGGGCAGTGTCAGCCAGGTAAGAGAGTGCACCGGCGTCCTGATGCAGCTCGCAAAAGGACTGGGTGTGACAGTCTTTATCGTCGGTCATGTGACGAAAGAGGGCGTTGTGGCGGGACCGCGTATGCTGGAACATATGGTCGATACAGTGCTATATTTTGAGGGCGATCGCCATGCGTCCTACCGGATTCTGCGGGGAGTGAAGAACCGTTTCGGTTCGACCAATGAGATCGGCGTGTTTGAGATGCGGGAGGAGGGACTGGCGGAGGTGCCGAATCCATCCGAATTTATGCTGGAAGGGCGCCCGGCGGAGGCATCCGGTGCGGTGACTGCCTGCTCGATGGAGGGAACCCGCCCGATTCTTCTGGAAGTGCAGGCGCTGGTGTCAAAGACGAATTTCGGACTGCCGCGGCGGACGGCAGCGGGTGTCGATTACAACCGTGTGAACCTGCTCATGGCAGTGTTGGAAAAACGATGCCGTTATGCTCTGTCCGGGTACGATGCGTATGTCAACATTGCGGGCGGCATGAAGATGAACGAGCCGGCGCTTGACCTTGCGATCGTGATGGCGCTGATTTCCAGCTATAAAGACCGTCCGCTGGATGAGAAAACGATCGTATTTGGCGAGGTCGGACTCTCTGGCGAGGTGCGCGCCGTCTCGATGGCAGAGCAGAGAGTCCATGAGGCAGTCAAGATGGGATTTACAAGATGCATTCTTCCGATGGTCAATGTCAGTAAATTGAAACCAAGGTCGGATATCCGGCTGGAAGGGGTGGCAAATGTGCGGGAGGCGATTGGGCTGCTGTAGGTTGTTTGGATTTTGGGAAAATTTAAGAAAAATAATAGTAGCGTAATGTGAGTAATAGCAAATTTGTCTCAGTGGGAGTTAGGTCTCCGACTGAGATAAACGCTCCGCGAGGATGCGCAGTGATTCTGATAGGAATATGTCAGCTTCGCTGACCAGAATCACGCGCCAGGTCTCACGGACGTTCGACTTGAATGTTAAAAAAAACAAAAACGCCAATGACTCATCTCTGAATCACTGACGCCTTTAGAAGCAGGGGAAGAGGGATTCGAACCCCCATTAACGGTTTTGGAGACCGTTGCTCTGCCATTGAACTATTCCCCTTCGTTGCTGACTCAGTTATAATATCATAGCCATAACGAAAAGTCAACAATTTTTTTGTGATTTTTCATTTTTTTTGATTTAATATATTTTTTTCCATTTATTAGGTTTCATTCATCATTTTATATGGAAACTAAATGTCAGGGTAATTTAGCGAAAGAGAACTTGTGTGCTCTTGCCAGGCGGGGGGATTTGCAATGAATATTTAGTCCAACTGCCCGAAATATAGTTGTAAAATTATTTGATTTATATAGACAATGACAATCTGGCGTGAAATGAATACGACACACAGCTATAACTGTCGCGATATTTTACCAAGAAATACGCTGATTTTTTGGTAAAAATCATGTGTCGAGAATATGTGATATAAAAGAAATTTAATTGACATTCGACAAAAATCGTGCTATAAACACTGAATAAATCTTTATGGTTTTAAATGTGCCTAAAAAACGGAGGAAAAAATTCTGTTGGTACATTCAGTAAAAAGGAGTTGTTTATTATGAAACAGAGAAAAATTATGCTGAAAACGATAGAAGATGCAAAGAAATTTGTCAATGCTTCTATGAAATGCGATTTTGATATTGATGTTTTTTATAACCGTGTTGTCATTGACGCCAAGTCGATTCTGGGAGTTATGAGCCTGGATCTGACACAGATTCTGACCGTTGAGTACATGGGCGAGGATGCAGAGTATGAGGCGTTTCTTGACACGATAGAAGCGAATAATGTGACAGCGGCATAAAAGGGCTGGAAGGCTGGTTCAAGCGGAATATAGATATCATAGATATTTTGGAAGGATATGTATGGTCCGAATCGGCATGATGAAAGAAAAGTTGATAGTACGAAAATAAAGAAAGACTGCGGGTGCCGGAGAGAAGATGGTGTCTGCAGTCTTTTTGATAGACATAAAATGTACGGGGAAGGGAGGAACCACACATGGAGCTGACCGGCAGGCAGATACGGATCTCCGTCCGCAATCTGGTTGAGTTCGTTCTGCGTTCGGGGGATATTGATAACCGGCGCACGGCGGGGGCACAGAGAGAGGCGATGTTAGCTGGAGGACGGATGCACCGGAAGATACAGCGGCGGATGGGATCAGGGTATCAGGCGGAGGTGTCGCTGCGCCATTCGGTGGAGGAGGACGGATTCCAAATCGTGGTCGAGGGGCGTGCGGATGGAATCATCCGGGATGGAAAAGATGTCACGATCGATGAGATCAAGTGTGTTTACCAGGATGTAAACTGTCTGGAAGAAGCGGTTGGCGTGCATATGGCGCAGGCGCGCTGTTATGGCTATATCTATGGATTACAGGAAGCGCTGGACGAAGTGACACTGCAGCTCACCTACTGTAATCTGGAGACGGAGGAGATCCGCCGCTTTCAGGAGATCCAGACGATGGACGAACTTTCCGAATGGTTTGCTGGTCTGATCCATGAATATGTCAAATGGGCGCGTTACCTCTATCAAAACGGGCTGCGACGTGATGAATCAATCAAAGCGCTCGAATTTCCCTATCCGTACCGGGCGGGACAGCGGGATCTGGCGGTGGCGGTTTACCGGACGCTGGAGCGCGGGCGCAGGCTGTTTGTCCAGGCCCCGACCGGGATTGGAAAGACACTTTCGACGGTATTTCCGGCGCTTAAAGCGATCGGGGAAGGGCATGGGCAAAAACTCTTTTACCTGACGGCGAAGACGATCACGCGGACGGTGGCGGAAGAGGCGCTGGCGATTTTGCGGGAACGCGGGCTGTATTTTCGTTCGGTCACGATCACGGCAAAGGAAAAGTTGTGTATTTTGGAAAAACCGGTGTGCAATCCGGAAATGTGCCCGCGTGCGAAAGGGCATTTTGACCGTGTCAACGATGCGGTGTATGAAATTTTGCATCAGGAATTCGGAATCACGCGTTCGGTAATTTTAGAGTATGCGGAAAAATTTCAGGTCTGCCCGTTTGAGTTCTGCCTCGATATTTCTTCGTTTGTGGATGGGATCATCTGCGATTATAATTATGTCTTTGACCTGGATGTGCGCTTGAAACGTTATTTTGCGGATGGGGCGGAGGGAGACTATTTCTTCCTGATGGATGAAGCTCACAATCTGGTATCGCGCGCGCGGGAAATGTATAGTGCTTCTATTATAAAGGAAGAAGTGCTTTTGACGAAAAAGGTACTGGGACATCGTGCGCCGGCGCTGGGGCGGCAGCTTACAAGGTTAAATAAGGCGCTTCTGGAGATGAAGCGGGAGTGCGACGGCTACCAGGTGCTCAAGGATGCCGGACATCTGGTTTCAGTGTTAAACAGTGTTTTTGGAGAAATGGAAAAGTATCTGGAAAAGCCGGGCGGGGAAGATGGACGGGACACGATTCTGGATTTTTATTTTTCGGTGCGACACTTTTTAAATATGTATGAGCGGGTCGATGAGCATTACAGGATTTACACGGAACTTCTGCCGTCCGGCGAATTTGTCATCCGGCTTTATTGTGTCAATCCGATTGAAAATCTGGCGCAGTGCCTGTCGCAGGGGAAAGCAGCGGTTTTTTTCTCGGCAACGCTTCTGCCGCTCCGGTATTACCGGATGCTTCTGTCGGATCAGGAGGAGGACTATACGGTCTATGTGCCGTCCCCGTTTCCGCAGGAGCGGCGTCTTCTGCTGGCGGCGACGGATGTGACGAGCCGGTATACGCGGCGTAATGAGACGGAATACCGGCGGGTGCTGCACTACATCCAGGCGATGGCAAGTGCAAAAAAAGGCAATTATATTGTGTTCTTCCCGTCGTACCAGTATATGAACCGGGTGCGGGAAGTGGAAAAACATTTTGGGAAAACCGGAAAAAGTATGGAAATTTTGATCCAGGATTCTCACATGACCGAGGAGGAACGGGAAGCATTTTTACAGAAATTTTCTCCCGAACGAACAGCTGAACGTGATACCTCCATGGTGGCGTTCTGCGTGATGGGCGGTCTGTTTTCGGAGGGAATCGACTTGACAGGCGACCGGCTGATCGGCGTGATCGTGGTCGGAACCGGGCTCCCGATGGTATGCACGGAGCAGAAAATTTTGCAGGGATATTTTGAAGAAGCGGGAAAAGATGGGTTTGCATATGCCTACCAGTATCCGGGCATGAATAAGGTACTCCAGGCGGCAGGGCGGGTCATCCGGACCGCGTCCGATCAGGGCGTCATCCTTTTACTGGATGACCGGTTCTGGCGTCGGGAGTACCGGGAATTATTTCCAAGGGAATGGAGCGATATCAAACGGGTCAGTCTTTCGTCTCTGGAGCAGGAGCTTCAGGCATTTTGGAGCCGTTTTCCAGAAGTTCAATAAATTCACGCGATGCCTGTGAGATCGGCATTGTCTCATTGTGGACGACGACGAGCTGGCGCGGCGGCAGGGCTTCAGTCAGGGTCAGGGCATAAAGTTCTTTTTCGCCAGCCGGGAGACAGAAATCCGGGACAAATGCGATGCCGAGACCGATGCGCGCCAGATCGATGAGCAGATCGTTGCTGCTTAATTCAATCTCCGGTACGAGGTCGAGCTGGTGCTTCTGGAACATGTTGTGCAGAAATTCGCTGGTGGTACTCTTGCGATCCAGCATGAGGATTGGGAGCGCCTGCAGCTCACGCAGTGTAACCGGGCGTTCTTTCATCGGAAAATAGGTCTCATTGGCGACGAATATATCGTTGAATTCGCGCAGCACATGGATATTCTGCGTTCCACCGAGCCCGGAGTTTGGATAGTTCGTCAGAATAAAATCGACCTGACCGTTGTCCAGAAGCCGCGCACATTCGATGGAGGTACGGTTGGTAACCTTGATGTGGATATTCGGGTAGCGCTTGTGAAATTCGCTTAAAAATGGCACTAGATAATAGCGGCAGATCGTATCGCTTGCGCCAATGCGGAGCTGACCGCCGTTTAAGCTGTTAGAGTCGAGCAGCTGGTTTTCGCCCTGACGGATCAGGTTCATCGCCGGTTCCACGTGCTTGAGTAGGATCTCGCCTTCCGGGGTAAGCTGTACTTTTTTTGTGCTGCGGATGAAAAGAGTTTGGTTCAGTTTCTTCTCCAGTACCTTGATCGACTGGCTGACCGCCGACTGGGAGATGAAAAGCTGCTTAGATGCCTCGGAGAAACTTAACGTCGAGGCTACGTGGTAAAATACTTTATATAATTCATAGTTGATATCCATTTATTAGTCCTCCTTATAGAACTGTATTCAGTGTAACATGATTGGAGGGCGGAGTCAATAATGATTGTATCTGTGTCTTGTTTGTGATAAAATGACGGAATCATCTTAGAAGTATGTATTTTTTAGGAGGGAATACCACATGGAATCTAATACATTTTATGATATTTACTTAGAGGAACTGAAAAATCTCCCGCAGGGCACGCCGGAGGAGGAAACGGCGCTTCTGAAAAAACTGACGGAGGGGGACAAGACCGCGGCTTCCCGTCTGACGGAGTTAAAACTGGCGAAGGCGGTTCAGATCGCGGAGGAGTACCACGATCGGGGACTTCCGGCGGGCGATCTGGTGCAGGAGGCAAATATGGCGCTGTTTCTGTTCGCAAGTGAGTACGAAAACGGTGATTTCGACGCGCAGATGGAGAAAAAGGTGCGCGCGGCGATCGAGGATGCGCTGCAGATTCAGAACCGCGAGACGAAGATCGAGGAGGAGATGGCGGCGCGTGTTAATGTCCTCAAGGATATTTCTGCGAGCATGGCGCGGGAGCTGGGACGTGAGGCGACCCTTGCGGAATTGGCGGAGCGCATGAAGATGAGCGAGGATGAGATCCGTGATATCATGAAGCTGACGATGGACGCGATGAAGGTCAGCGGTCAGGCGGCAGAGATGGCTCAGAAAGAGATAGATGAACAGGAGTAATAGAAAATGCTGTTTTATTTGGTACGCCACGGTCAGACCGACTGGAACCGGGCGGGAAAGATACAGGGAACGACGGATATTCCGCTGAACGAAACAGGACGGCAGCAGGCGGAGCAGCTTGCTACCGTCCTGAAAGAAAGGAGTGGCTATCCGGCAAAAACGCGGATCGATGCGGTCTATGCCAGCCCGCTTGCGCGTGCATTCCAGACGGCGGAGATCCTGGCAAAGGAAGAAAAATTACCGCTCCGCCGCCTGACGGGGCTGCGGGAGCGCGATTTTGGATGCTGGGAAGGAAAAAGCTGGCAGCAGGTGGAAGCAGAGTACCCGGATGAATTTCATCTGTGGAGGGAACAGCCGATGGTCGGCATCCCGTCCGGCGGAGAATCAAGAAAATCCTGCGAGGCGCGGAGTGAACGGGCGATCCGACAGATTTTGGAGGAGACAGCCGGGGATGCGGTGATCGTGGCGCACGGTGGGATCCTCGTCTTTTTGATGAATTATCTGCTCCGTTTCCATCGGGAGCCGCAGGAGATCATTGTGGCGAATGCCAGTCTGTCGGTTGTTTCGTATGACCGTTCGACGGGGATGGGAAAGCTGCTTGCACTGAATGAGACAGGGACGTTGGAACAGAAAAAATCGTTTTAAAGAATGATTTCAAAATGAAAAAGCAGGAATGAAATACGGCAAGAGATAATTGTTCAATAAGATATGTTAATAAAAAATATTAAATATATTAATTTTACTAATCTATAAAAATTGTGTATGATAAAGGCAGATGCTAGAAGAAGGCATTTGCCTTTTATGCTAAAAAATGAATGTATTTTACAGAACATGAAACATTAAAATACGAAAAAACAGGAGGAAAACATGAGCGTAAGACGTATTTTCGTTGAGAAAAAACCGGAATTTGCCGTATTGGCTCACGATCTGAAAGAGGAGATCGCAAGCTATCTGGGGATCGACACGATCACCGATGTCCGCGTACTGATCCGCTATGATATTGAGGATGTATCGGAGGATGCATATCAGAAAGCGCTGATTACTATCTTCTCTGAGCCGCCGGTTGATTTTGTCTATGAGGAGGCATTCCCGTCCAAGGAAGGCGATACGATCTTTTCCGTTGAGTTCCTGCCGGGACAGTTCGATCAGAGAGCCGATTCCGCAGAACAGTGTGTGAAACTTCTGAATGAAGAGGAAAATCCGGTGATCCGTTCCGCGACAACTTATGTTATTTCCGGAACACTGACCGCGGAGCAGATCGAGGGCATCAAGTCCCTGTGCATTAACCCGGTGGATTCCCGTGAGAATAACAACGCAAAGCCGGAAACGCTGGTAACGGTATTTGAGCAGCCGGAGGATGTCAAGATTTTCGATGGTTTCTGCGGTTATGGCGAGGCAGAGTTAAAAGAACTCTACGATTCCCTGAACCTTGCGATGACGTTCAAGGATTTCGAGCATATCCACAACTACTTTAAGAACGAAGAGAAGAGAGATCCGTCTGTGACCGAGATCCGCGTGCTGGATACATATTGGTCCGATCACTGCCGTCATACGACCTTCCAGACTGAGTTAAAGGACGTTACCTTTACAAAGGGCGATTACAATGAGCCGATGGAAGCTTCCTACAAACAGTATCTGGCAGATCGCGAGGTTCTCTACAAAGATCGCGATGACAAGTTTGTCTGCCTGATGGATCTGGCTGTTCTTGCTATGAAGAAGCTTCGCCGTGAAGGCAAGCTGGAGGATCTGGAGGAGTCTGAGGAGATTAATGCGTGCAGTATCGTAGTTCCGGTTACCATCGACGGCAAGGAAGAAGAGTGGCTGGTAAACTTTAAGAATGAGACCCACAACCATCCGACCGAGATTGAGCCGTTTGGCGGCGCTGCCACCTGCTTAGGCGGTGCTATCCGTGACCCGCTTTCCGGACGTACCTATGTATATCAGGCTATGCGTGTGACCGGTGCGGCTGATCCGACCCGTCCGATGTCGGAGACACTGCACGGCAAACTTCCGCAGAAGCGCATCGTAAAGGATGCAGCACATGGCTACAGCTCCTACGGTAACCAGATCGGTCTTGCTACCGGCTATGTAAAAGAGATTTATCATCCAAATTATGTGGCAAAACGTATGGAGATCGGTGCTGTTATGGCAGCAGCTCCACGCAAAAACGTCATCCGTGAGACTTCCGATCCGGGCGATGTAATCATCCTGATGGGTGGACGTACCGGCCGTGATGGTATCGGCGGCGCAACCGGTTCTTCCAAGGTACATACCGAGGAGTCCATCGAGATCTGCGGCGCAGAGGTTCAGAAGGGCAATGCACCGACCGAGCGTAAATTACAGAGACTGTTCCGCCGCCCAGAGGTCAGCCGTCTGATCAAGAAGTGTAACGACTTTGGCGCCGGCGGCGTATCGGTAGCGATCGGTGAGTTAGCTGACGGACTTCAGATTGACCTTGACAAGGTTCCGAAGAAATATGCAGGTCTGGACGGAACGGAGATTGCGATTTCCGAGTCACAGGAGCGTATGGCTCTGGTGGTAGACCCGAAAGATGTTGATAAGATGCTTGCTTATGCAGCAGAAGAGAACCTGGAGGCAGTTCCGGTTGCCGTTGTTACCGAGTCCCCGCGCCTGGTTCTGAACTGGAGAGGCAAGACGATCGTAGATTTAAGCCGTGCATTCCTGGATACCAACGGTGCTCATCAGGAGACAACCGTTACCGTTGAGGTTCCGACCAGGGAGGGCAATGTATTTGATAAACAGGAAGTAAAGGATGTCAAAGAAAAATGGCTGTCCATGCTTTCTTCCTTAAATGTATGCTCCCAGAAGGGTCTGGTTGAGATGTTCGACAGCACCGTGGGCGCAAGCAGTGTATTCCTGCCATACGGCGGTGTCCACCAGATGACCGAGACACAGGCGATGGTGGCAAAACTGCCGATGAGCAAGGGCAAATGCGATACCGTTACCATGATGAGCTACGGCTATGATCCGTACCTGTCCAGCTGGAGCCCGTACCACGGCGCTACTTACGCAGTGCTGGATTCTGTTGCTAAGATCGTGGCAAACGGCGGTGATTTCCACAAGATCCGCTTTACCTTCCAGGAGTACTTCAAACGTATGACGGAAGATCCGAAGAGATGGGGCACACCGTTCTCCGCTCTGCTCGGTGCTTACAGTGCGCAGCTCGGATTTGGACTTCCGTCCATCGGCGGCAAGGACAGTATGTCCGGCAGCTTCTATGATGAAGAGCACGGAGAAATCGATGTACCGCCGACACTGGTTTCCTTTGCAGTTGATATTTCCGATACCAAACACGTGGTATCTCCGGAATTTAAGAAAGCGGGCAGCAAGATTGTTCTCTTTACCATCGAGAAAGATGCACATGACCTGCCGGTTTACAGCCAGATCATGGATGGTTACGAGAAAATCTACCGCGATATGGAGTCTGGAAAGATTATTTCCGCATATGCGGTTGAGGGTGCTGGTGTGGCAGAGGCTGTCAGCAAGATGGCATTTGGTAACCGCCTGGGCGTAAAGATTGAGCACAATGTAGATCCGAGAGACTTCTTCGCCGCTGGCTGGGGCAATATTGTCTGCGAGGTTCCGGACGGCAAGGTAGGCGAGCTGTCCATTCCGTACACCGTGATCGGTGAGGTAACCGACAAGGGAACCTTCGAGTATGGCAGTACCGTGATCTCCATGGAAGAGGCTCTGAAAGCATGGACCGGAACCCTGGAGAAAGTGTTCCCGACCGCTTCCGGCGCACCGATGAAGGCAGCAGAAGAAACGCTTTACAATACCGATAAGGTATATGTATGTAAACATAAAGTGGCAAAACCAACTGTATTTATTCCGGCAATGCCGGGTACCAACTGCGAGCTGGACAGCGCGAAAGCGTTTGAGGCAGCCGGAGCGGAGACGATTGTGCGTGTATTCCGCAACCAGAATGCATCCGATATCCGTTCTTCCATCGAGCAGTACAAAGAGGATATCAAGAAATCCCAGATCATCATGTTCCCGGGTGGATTCTCCGCAGGTGATGAGCCGGATGGTTCGGCTAAATTCTTCGCTACGGTATTCCGCAACGAGGCGATGATGGAGGAGATCGACAAACTGCTTCATGACCGGGATGGCCTGGTACTGGGTATCTGCAATGGCTTCCAGACATTAATCAAACTGGGACTTTTAACCGGAGGCAAGATTGAGCCGCAGAAAGCAGATTCCCCGACTCTGACAACCAACAACATTGGACGCCACATTTCCCGCATGGCATACTTAAAGGTTGTATCTAACCTGTCCCCGTGGCTCAGAAAAGCAGAGCTGGGAGGCGTATACTGCAACCCGATGTCCCATGGTGAAGGACGTTTCGTAGCCAACGAGGAGTGGCTTGCAAAACTTCGCGCAAATGGTCAGATCGCGATCCAGTACAGCGATCCGAACGGAAACTTATCCGTCAGCGAGGAGTGGAACCCGAACGGTTCCTACCAGTGCATCGAGGGTATCACAAGCCCGGATGGACGTATTCTTGGTAAGATGGGTCACAACGAGCGCTGCTGGAGCGATACAGGCATGAATATCTATGGAAATCAGGATATGCAGCTGTTTGCTTCAGGTGTGGAGTATTTCAAATAAAATGAACACCTGCTTTTAAGTAAGGTAGAAATAGACCGGACCGCAGAAATCTGCCCCGGTCTATTTTTTGTGTGATAGAAAATTCCTTGGAATTCCCCATCACACAAAAAGGTACATTCTTTTTTATGTCACAGGAAATATCAATTATGATATAAATTCTACCATTGACGAAAATGTCAGAAAACCTTAAACAAAAAGTTATTCTCAGGTAATAAAAGTGTGCTATCCTGTCAATAACAGAAAGCAGACATTTACTTCAAAAAAACAAAGGAAAAATTTTGAAAATACCGACAGTTTATTTTGACGCAGGCGGATATGTTTGTTATAATGAAAACAAGATTTTGTACGCGAGAGTACATTAAAAAAGGAGGATGGGATATGAGACATAACCTGAAGGCAGCGGCGGTTTCCGCTCTTGCTATCATGGCGGCACTGGCTATGAGTATTCCGGCATACGCGGCTGACAAAAAGATCTCGGAAGTTAAGTTCCGTGTCAATGCGAAACCGGAAGCGGGCGACAGCATCGGGGATCCGGATGTACAAGTTACGAAGGGTAATGTTGAGATTACCGAGCAGGAGTTTGACAATGACGACAGCGAGTGGGAGAGAGGTGATAAGCCGGTCATCTACCTGACGATCGAGGCAAAGGACGGTTATCAGTTATCCGGCACAAAGCTTTCTGCAACCAAGTCGGCTTACAAAGTTACGAAGCGATCTGGCGATAAGAGCGAGTGGAAAGTTAAGATTACGATGTCAGCTGTTGACGGCGATTTGGATACGGTCGAAGATCTTAGCTGGAGCAATCGTACCGCAACCTGGGACAGCGTATCGGATGCAAGCAAATATGAAGTTAAACTGTACCGCAACAGTTCTACCGTAACGACTGTTACAACCACAGGCACAAGCTACAATTTCTACCCATACATGACGAAATCCGGCGATTATACCTTTAAGGTACGCGCGGTTGACGGAAGCGATAAGGGTGAGTGGAGTGACGAGTCCGATGAATATTATATGAATTCTTCAGATGTGTATACAGGTACACCTCCGACCGATAATTCTTCTGGTGGTTCCACTCCGGCAAATGCGAATGGTCAGTGGGTAAACAGCATTTACGGCTGGTCTTACTACATCAATGGTGTACCGGTTAAGAACAACTGGGTATATGTTGATAATGAGTGGTATCATCTGAATGCAAACGGCTTCATGGATACAGACTGGATCTATACTGATAATAACTGGTTCTATTTAAACCCGGTATCCGATGGTACGAGAGGCAAGATGCTGACCGGATGGCAGCAGATTGGACCGTACAAGTATTATCTGAATCCGGTATCCGACGGCACTCGCGGTGCAAGAAAGACAGGCTATCAGTTCATCGATGGCGCATGGTATCTGTTTGACCTGAATAGCGGAGCACTCTGGACGAACATGGTAACTCCGAACGGTATGGTAGCGGATGCAAATGGTGTTCTTCACTAAGGAACTATCTGGCAGCAGACCGGAAGAGGATCTGAAATGCGGAAACATACATAAATGAAACAAAAATCAGACAGCGGCAGACAGCGGACGAGCGAAAGCAAGTGGCTGATGCCGCTGTTTTTTTGTTTTTCTTGCACAGAAGGGGAGAAAAAGGATATAATAGAGAATCATATTGAGAAGCCGGAGAATTGATGAGGCGGGAATAAGAAACAGAGAGGAGAATCGATAAATTACGATGAAACCAACTGTATTATTGTATAATTTTACTGATTCCAAAAGAAAAATGAAGGTGCAGCAGGCGCTTATGCCGCTGGGATTCCGCTTAAGGGCAGTGACAAAGGAGGAGTACGGGCTGCCGGTGGGCGTGCTGGCTGGTGTGAAAGGACTGAATGAGGATGTCCTCAAGGAAGCCGGACAAGCAATAGAGGCTGGGGAGGAAACGCAAAAAGAAGAGTCCGCTCAGAAACAGGCAGACGGGAGGCTGCAGCGAGAAGTGCCGGAGAACGATTCTTCCAGGAAAATGGATTTCTCAGATGAGATGGCGATTATGGCAGGCTTTTCTTCCGCCCAGATAGATGCATTTATCCATGCACTCCGAAAAAAGGGAGTCGGACGGATTGATTATAAAGCAGTCCTGACACCGTATAATATGAAGTGGGATTCGGTACAATTATACGAAGAGATCAAAAAAGAGCATGAGATGATGACGGGGAAAGGTAAAGACGAAGCATTGTGATGCCATGGGATTGGTGAAAGGTCATTTTACTGCTTGATGTGGAGGTGGAAAGATGCTGGAAAAAGTAGATTTGAATAAATCAGTGGATAAGGAAAACTACAAGAAGCTTCGGGAAGAGATGGATGTGAAGCTGGGAGAATTGCAGCGCGCCTGTAAGGCGGAAAAGATCCCGGTTGTCATCGTATTTGACGGCTTCGGGGCAGGCGGTAAGGGAACGCAGATCAACCGCCTGATCCAGCCGCTGGATCCGCGCGGCTTTGATGTTTATGCGAGCCGGGAGACGGGGGAAGAGGAACGGATGCGTCCATTTCTCTGGCGGTATTGGACGAAGACACCGGAAGATGGACGAATGATGATCTTTGACAAGAGTTGGTACGATAAGGTTACCGTTGACCGGTTTGACAAAGAGACGAAGCGGCAGGAGCTAAACGGGGCGTTCCGGGATATCCTTTCATTTGAAAAGCAGCTGGCAGATTCCGGCATGATTCTGATCAAATTGTTTCTGTATATTTCCAGGGACGAGCAGAAAAAGCGCTTTAAACGACTGGAAGAAAGCAAAGAGACTGCGTGGCGTGTGACGGAGGCGGACTGGAAGCGCAACAAGGATTACGATACATTTCTGGAGATGAATGAGGAAATGCTGCAGCGGACGGATACCGGGTACGCGCCGTGGACGATCGTGGAAGCGACTGATAAAAATTATGCGGCAGTCAAGATTTTATCCACCGTCACAGACCGGCTGGAGTATGAGCTGAACCGCCGCCGAATGGAACGCGAGGAAGGGGCGGTGCATCCGCCGGTCAAACTTCCAGATGAGCGGTTTAAAAATGGCGTGCTTTCCGGCGTGGATCTGACGAAAACACTGACACGCGAGGAATATAAGGAACGTCTGGATAAGCTGCAGAAAAAGCTGGAGGTGCTGCACGGCGAGCTGTACCGGCTGCGGATTCCGGTGGTGATCGGCTTTGAAGGCTGGGATGCGGCGGGAAAAGGCGGTGCGATCCGGCGCCTGACAAGCCACCTGGATCCACGCGGCTACAAGGTCAATCCGACGGCGGCACCGAATGATGTGGAGAAGGTACACCATTATCTGTGGCGTTTCTGGCGGGAGATGCCGAAAGCGGGGCATATTGCGATCTTCGACCGCACCTGGTACGGGCGCGTGATGGTGGAGCGGATCGAGGGCTTCTGCAGTGAGGCGGACTGGAAACGGGCATATCAGGAAATCAACGAGATGGAAGAGCACATGGCGAATTTTGGCGCGGTGATCGTGAAATTCTGGATTCATATTGATAAAGATGAGCAGGAACGCCGCTTTAAGGAGCGCATGGAGGCTCCGGCAAAACAGTGGAAAATCACGGACGAAGACTGGCGCAACCGTGAAAAATGGGACGCATACGAGCAGGCAGTCAATGAGATGCTGGTGCGGACCTCTACTACCTATGCCCCGTGGACGATCATAGAAGGAAATTCCAAATATTTCGCGCGCGTCAAGGTGCTGGAAACGGTTGTGGAGGCGATGGAGGAGAAGATCCGTGAGGTAAAAAAGCTGCGTAAGTGATAGAAAGAAGCGGACGGCCGATTTGGGAATCATGTGTGGAAATATGAAGAAGCGCGGTTGCAATTCTTCGTAAGATACAGTAAAATCAATATTTAAAGAAAAAGATGGCAATTTTGAAAAATACAAACATTTGTGTAAACTTTGCGTTAAATGTAGCGATAGAAAGGAAGCGGACAAAATGGAGCAGACAGCAAAAGAGCGCACACTAGCATTTATGGCAGAGCATGCGGGGGATCCAACCCCGATGGAATTATTTCATATGCACGTAAAACACGTGGGAATCAATACAAAATCGGAAGACGAGGCCTGGGAGGTTGCTGAGACACTGGCGCGCCTGATGGGGCTGATGCCGCGCGAGACGGAGAAAGCGGTGTTCAGCGGTGACCTGACGGAAAATATGAAGGTGGAGAGCCACGGAACTTACGGTCATATTGGCTTTGGCGTAAATGATTGCGAGGCGGCGATCCGATACTTTGTGAACCGCGGTATGACGCTTCGGGAAGAGACGAAGCGCTTTGATGAGCAGGGTCGCTGTATTTTCGCCTATTTTAAAGAAGAAGTCGGCGGATTTGCGATCCACCTGGTACAGGATTGATAGCACCAGGCGATATAAAAACGAAAAGGATAGCAATATGAAAAAAATAATCGTGATCGGCGGCGGGGCAGCCGGCATGGCGGCTGCGATTGCGGCGGCGGAAAATGGCTGCGCGGTAACGATCTATGAAAAGAATGAGAAACTGGGAAAAAAGATCTATATCACGGGAAAAGGGCGCTGCAATGTGACGAATGACTGTGATATGGAAGGTCTGTTTGACAGTGTTGTGACAAACAGCCGCTTTTTATACAGTGCATTTTACGGTTTTAGTAACCAGGATGTGAAGGATTTTCTGGAGGCGAACGGCTGTCATGTTAAGGTGGAGCGCGGCAACCGTGTCTTTCCGGTGTCTGATCGGGCATCGGATGTGACATCGGCGTTTGCAAGACGGCTGCGGGAACTGCGCGTGAAAGTAGAATTGAATCAGGGAGTTCGGGAACTGTGGCTGGAGGATGGTGTATTAAAAGGTGTGATTCTGGCGCAGGGCGGTAATGAGCGTGGGAAAAAGGACTCCTACATAGCTGCGGATGCAGTGATCGTGGCGACGGGCGGTTTGTCCTACCCGACGACCGGCTCAACCGGCGATGGTTACCGGTTTGCGGAGGCAGCAGGGCACAAGGTGACGGAACTTTCGCCGGCGCTTGTTCCGTTTGAGACGAAGGAAGATGTGAAGGAGCTGCAGGGACTCTCCCTGCGGAACGTGGAAGCTGCTGTTTTAAATGGAAAGAAAGAAGTTTACCGTGAATTTGGTGAGATGCTGTTTACCCATTACGGCGTTTCGGGTCCGGTACTCTTGAGTGCCAGCAGTTATGCGGCGAAAAAACTGAAAAAGGGTCCGCTGACTCTGATGATCGATCTGAAACCGGCGCTTTCCATGGAACAGCTCGATGCGCGGATTCTGCGCGATTTTGAGGCGGAGAAGAATAAACAGTTTAAAAATGCGCTGAACCATCTGTACCCATCAAAACTGATACCGGTCATAATTCGCCGCAGCGGCATTGAGCCGGACAAGCAGGTCAACGCCGTGACGAAGGAAGAGCGGAGACGGCTGGCGGAGGTGACAAAGCATTTTACCCTGACGCTGACCGGGCTGCGAGGTTTCAATGAGGCGATCATTACCCAGGGCGGTGTGACGGTAAAAGAAGTGAATCCATCCACGATGGAGTCGAAGAAGCTTCCAGGGCTTTATTTTGCAGGGGAAGTGCTGGATCTCGATGCAGTCACCGGCGGCTACAACTTACAAATTGCGTGGTCGACCGGCATGCTGGCGGGACGGAGCGCAGCGGAAAATCATGAATTATAACGATATGAAAAAGGGGAAACGAAATGCCGATTAATATAGCGATTGATGGACCAGCCGGGGCTGGAAAGAGCACAGTGGCAAAGAAGCTGGCGGAAGATTATGGATATATTTATGTTGATACAGGGGCGATGTACCGGGCGATGGCATTGTATTTTTTGCGCCAGGGCATCGACAGCCATGATGAGGCGGCGATCGGACGCGCCTGTGAGACGGTTTCCATTTCACTGGAATATGAAAATGGGATCCAGCAGGTTTATTTAAATGGGGAGAATGTCAGCAGCGAGCTTCGGACGGAGGCGGTTGGAAATATGGCTTCGAATACCTCTGTCTATGCGCCGGTCCGCAAAAAACTGGTGGAGCTGCAGCGTGAATTAGCCGGACGCCGGGATGTCGTGATGGATGGCCGGGATATCGGAACGGCGGTTCTGCCGGATGCGACCCTGAAAGTATATCTGACCGCGAGCAGCCGTGTGAGAGCTGGACGCCGTTATAAAGAGCTGACCGAACGCGGGGAAAGCTGTTCCCTGGAGGCGATCGAGCAGGATATCATCGAGCGCGATTACCGCGATATGCACCGGGAATTGTCGCCTCTCAAGCAGGCGGAGGACGCCATTTTACTGGATACTTCTGCGTTGAATTTTGAAGAGGTAATGCGGGAGATGGAGAAGTTGGTTGAGGCGGCGAAGAAAAAGCAGGCATAAGACTTTGCTGAAAATGTGTAACAGTTCAGTAGGTCTGCGCATTTACTGCGCTGACCGTACGAAAACATGGGCCAGCAGGCAAAAATCCCATTGCCGTAGGCAATTTTTGATGGATTTTTGCGCGTGACTGTGAAGGTACTGAACAGTTACGAAAATGCCAGGAAAAAGGAGAAGCCGAAAAGGGGCGGCAGCAAACATGAGACGATTGAAACAAACATGGATCGCCGCAGCACTTGGGATGAGTGTATGGATGACCGCCTGTGCGGGCGCGGCATCGGAGACAGCCACACAGGAAGGGGCTGTCGATGAGGAGAGCCAGGGGGCGATCCGCGAGGCTGTGACTGAAAATGATCAGGCGCAGGAGCAGCCCAAACGGGATAAAACGCAGGAAACTGAGCGGACGGAACCGCTCACGGTTGAACCAGTCCGGGAAACCCTCAATATGACGCATTTTGACAACTGTACCTTTGCAGCTGGGTTCAAACCGCAGCAGATCCATCAGGATGAAAGCAATGTTATCATCACATTGACGGTCTATGACTATGAGCATTTTCATAAGGCAGATATCGATGAACTGCAAGCGGGAGATACGCTGCTCATCGATGGGAAAGAATGTCTCATTACTTCGATTGACCGACAGGAGTCTGGGAGGATCGAGATCAATGGCGGTCCGGCACAGGGGGGCGAAGAGCTGAGAATGGTAGAGGAGGATTCCTTTTATGGCTCGGAGATGGCAGTCGGGAGAAGTTACCATAAGCTGGGAGAGGTTACGCTGCAGATGGATGAGAACTTTGTCCTGACAGATGATTCTGACCCGGATACACCGCCGCAGGTGTATACCGCGGAAGAATTATTCGCGATCCGTGATCGGCTGATCGGGGAGTTTAAGCCATATAACACGGCTGTGACGGTGAAGAATGAGAAAATTATTTCGATTTACCGGAAATTTATGCCATAAAAGATATAAAATCATTAAGAGGAGGAGAGCACCTTTTATCCGGATGACAGGTGCTTTTTTGATATAATTTCCAGGATAAATTGACTTTTAAGCATACCCCATCTATAATGAAACAAGCTGATATGGGCAGTGGGTGCCGCTGTTTGTGCCAGACCAGTCAGATTGCTCGGATTGGCAGGCGTGGACAGGGGGTAAAAGGGAAACAGGTGCAAAACCTGTGCGATCTCGTCACTGTGAACCGGAGAGTGGCGCCGCAGATGCCATTGCGAAAGTGAGAAGGCGCGGCGTGCATGATGACCCGAAAGCCAGGAAACCTGCCGGCTGTCGTGAACATATCGGTTAAAACTATTTTTGTGCGAGTCACACAAGGAGGAAAACATGAGAAAAAACAAAAAAGTAGTTGTAAGTGCAGCGGCAGTTACGATGTCCGTATTGCTTGGAGCCTGCAGCGGCAGTACATCCAGCCAGGCAACCTCGACGGAGGCGGCTTCTGAGGCAGAGACCGAGGCAGCTGAGAGCGCCGATTCCGATCAGGAAGCAGCAGATAAGGTGGCAAAGCTGATCGATGACATCTATGTACAGGAGCGCACCGATGACACGGATGAGCAGTGCAAGGCAGCCAAAGAGGCATGGGATGCCCTGACTGACGAGCAGAAGGAGCTGGTAGAAGGCGAGAACGCAGATCCAGATTATTTTGGCCGTGATACCGGCGATGCGAGTCTGGACGATCCGCGCAATCAGGATGAGATTGGCGACAAGGAGATCCTGGTAGTCAGCTTCGGTACTTCCTTCAACGACAGCCGTGTGAAAGATATCAAGAGTATCGAGGATTCCATCCAGGATGCATTCCCGGATTGGGCAGTCCGCCGTGCATTTACCGCACAGATCATTATCAACCACGTTGAGGCTCGTGACGGCGAGTGCATCGACAATATGGATCAGGCACTGGAGCGCGCCGTGGAGAATGGAGTTAAAGAGCTGGTTGTCCAGCCGACCCATCTGATGCACGGTGCTGAGTACGACGAGATGGTTGAGGTGATCGAGAAGTATCAGGATAAATTCGAGCAGGTAGCTGTCGCAGAGCCGCTGTTAGGTGAGGTTGGCGACGATGCAACCGTTATCAATGCAGATAAAGAGGCAGTTGCAAAAGCAGTTGTAGCAGAAGCAGCTTCGGAAGCAGGTTTTAAAGATGCAGCTGACGCAGCCGATCAGGGAACCGCATTCGTTCTGATGGGTCATGGTACCGCACACGTTGCAAAGGTAACCTACAGCCAGATGCAGACCCAGATGCAGAATCTTGGATATAGCAACGTATTTATCGGTACCGTAGAGGGCGAGCCGGAAGAGACTTCCTGTGAGTCTGTTATCGAGGCAGTGAAGGCAGCTGGTTATAAGAACGTCGTTCTTCGTCCGCTGATGGTAGTTGCAGGTGATCACGCAAACAACGATATGGCAGGCGATGATGATGATTCCTGGAAGAGCCAGTTTGAGGCATCAGGTGCGTTTGACAAGGTAGATACTCAGATTTCCGGTCTGGGCAGAATTAAAGCGGTAGAATCATTCTATGTTGCTCATACACGGACAGCCATTGAGTCTATTTCGGAATAATGTATATGAAAAAGAAATTAAATTTAGCGGCGCTTCTGCTTGCTGCCGCTCTTCTCGGAGCGTGCGGAGGACAGAAACAGGACGCAGCCGACACCGTGGCGCAGACAGAGAGCGCAGAAACCGAGAATGCCGAACAGAAAAGCAGTATTGACCTTGCAGACGGCGTCTACACCGTCGATTTTAAGACGGACAGCAGTATGTTCAAGGTCAATGAATCGAAAAATGGAAAAGGTGTCCTGACGGTCAAGGATGGCGAGGCGACACTTCATATCAGCCTGACCTCGAAAAACATCGTGAACCTGTATCTGGGTACTGCGGACGAGGCAAAGGAAGATGAAGCCGGTTGGCTGCAGCCAACCGTAGACACGGTTACTTACAGCGACGGCCTGAGCGAGGAGGTCAACGGCTTCGATGTGCCGGTTCCGGCGCTCGGAGAAGAATTTGACCTGGCTCTGATTGGTAAGAAGGGCACCTGGTACGACCACAAAGTAAGGGTAGAAAATCCGGTTTCCGGAGAGGCAGAGGACGCGGAAGCGGCATCATCCGAGACGGAGAATAGCGATGATGCGGCAGATGCCCAGAAACCGGCAGGGCAGACTGCAGATGTGGCAGACGGCACTTATACCTGTGAGGTAACCCTGCAGGGAGGTTCCGGCAGAGCATCGGTGGACAGCCCGGCGACCATTATCGTCAAGGATGGAAAGGTGACTGCCGATATTGTCTGGAGCAGCCCGAACTATGAGTATATGCTGGTGGATGACGTGCAGTATGATCCGATCCAGACCGAGGGCAATTCCGAGTTCCAGATTCCGGTAACGCTGGATGAGGATGTGGCGGTCAGTGCCTTGACGGTGGCGATGAGCCAGCCGCATCTGATTGATTATACACTGCATTTTGACAGCGTGACGTTATCAGAAGTTACGAAATAAAAGTAGATAGAAATACCTGTCCAGGAAGAACCTCCCGGTCCTTTTGTACATATTTTGATTACAGAAGGATCCGGGAGGTTTATGTCTATGCGTATCTGTGAACTCAAACAGCGGGAAGTTATAAATGTAAAAGATTGCAAGCGCCTTGGTTTTGTGGGCGACGTCGATTTTGACATCAGCACGGGAAAAATGCTTGCGATCATCGTGCCGGGACCGGGCTGTGTCTGGGGCTTTCTGGGGCGGGAAAAAGAGTACATAATTCCATTCTGCGACATCTGCCAGATAGGGGATGACATTATTCTGGTGAGGCTGAAAGAAGAGAGAGAAAAGAAGGAATAGCGGAAAACTTCTGCTTGCAGAAGCGCACTTCCTGCGATATTATAATAAGTATGATATGTTATGAAAACCTGGCGGGGGCATATCAATAAAACCAGAAAAGGGGAAGAGCGATTGAAGTGTCCATTTTGCAACGCGGCTGACACGAAAGTAATCGATTCACGGCCTGCGGATGACAACAGTTCTATCAGACGCCGGAGACAGTGCGAGACTTGTGGAAAGCGTTTTACCACATATGAAAAACTTGAGACGATCCCTCTGATGGTTGTCAAAAAGGATAATACCCGGGAGATGTACGACCGGGCGAAGATAGAGGCAGGAATCCTGCATTCCTGCCACAAGCGCCCAGTCTCTCAGGGACAGATTTCGGCGTTGATCGACGATGTGGAAAACAATTTATTTAACCGGGAAGAACGGGAGATCTCGACCGCGGTGATCGGGGAACTTGTGATGGAGCGGTTAAAGGATCTGGATGTGGTTACCTATGTGCGGTTTGCATCGGTATACCGGGAGTTTAAAGACGTCGATACATTTATGGAGGAACTGCAGAAGATACAGCAGCGGAATGTGCCGTCGTATGAGCCTGGAAAGAACGGGGAAGAGACCAGATGATGGGAAATGCGTTTTATCCGGATGAATGGCTGGATTCTGCGTATGATATCCCGTATGAGCAGTTTTACCAGAAGGGAATGCGGGGTATCATATTTGATATTGACAATACGCTGGTGCCGCACGGTGCCCCGGCGGACGAGCGGGCAGTACAGCTGTTTGAACGTTTGCGGGCGATAGGGTTCCACACCTGTCTGCTCTCGAATAATAAGGAGGCGCGGGTCGCCCCGTTTGCCGGACAGGTAGGTTCGGATTATATTTACAAGGGCAGAAAACCGAAGCGCAGCGGATACAGGCAGGCGATGCGCCGGATGGGAACGGGCGAGCGCTCGACGATGTTTGTCGGGGATCAGCTCTTTACGGATGTGTACGGGGCGAGGCGGACAGGCATCTATTCGATTCTTGTAAAGCCGATCAATCCGAAGGAAGAGATCCAGATTGTGTTAAAGCGGTATCTGGAGAAAATTGTCCTGTGGTTCTATGTGAGAAGACAGGAAAAAAAATAGTGGAAGTTTGCAGCCGGGTGTTTTTGAACGGTTTGAAAGAGCTTGCCAAGCGGAAGAACCGGATGCGGACAGGAGTGCCGGAAACGGTGGAAAATCAGTTGTTTTCAGAAAAAATATCGGCAATTTTAGAAAAATAAGGGGCGGAATCGACATGATGTGCCCTGTGTTTTCAAAAAAGTAGTTGAAAAAGAGGATTTTATAGTATAAAATAAAAAAGATAAAGCGAGTATTTTCAAGGAGGAGCATCATTTATGATATCAGCGGGCGATTTTAGAAACGGCATCACACTGGAGATTGATGGCAACGTATACCAGATCATGGAATTTCAGCACGTAAAACCGGGAAAGGGAGCTGCGTTCGTTCGTACTAAAATTAAGAACGTAATGAATGGCGGCGTTGTAGAGAAAACCTTCCGTCCGACCGAGAAGTTCCCGTCTGCCAGAATCGACAGAGTTGATATGCAGTATCTGTATTCCGATGGCGACTTATACAACTTCATGGATGTAAACACATATGAGCAGGTAGCTTTAAACCAGGAGACAATCGGCGACGCACTCAAGTTCGTAAAAGAGAACGAGATGTGCAAGATCTGTTCTTACAACGGCAAGGTATTCTCCGTAGAACCGCCGCTGTTCGTAGAGCTTGAGATCACAGATACAGAGCCGGGCTTCAAGGGCGATACCGCTACAGGCGCTACCAAACCGGCAGTTGTAGAGACTGGCGCTACTGTATATGTACCGTTATTCGTAAACCAGGGTGATAAGATCAAGATCGATACACGTACTGGTGAATATCTGTCCAGAGTCTAAGTTATAACATATACGTCAGAAAGGTCTTCACGATACCGTTTGTACCCTTGTGGGGAGGCAGTCGTGTCACTGACAGGTTTCTGACTGGAAACAGAGATTACTGTTTGTGGCAGGCATTTTCCTTTGCTGGTTATGCAGCGCATGAACAGTAGCAAGCAGAGAAACTGTTGTAAGATCCGGAGGAAACGTCGAGATTTTACAACAGTTTTTTTGCTTAACATATCGGGGAGGCGTCTATGACGCGTCCGTTGGTTCATCTCAGAGAGCGGGTTCGGAGTGAACGGTGCTCATGGGGAGTGATAAATATGGAGAACGGAAGAGAAGACCGTCTGCGTCTGGGGGAAGAGGATGAGCCGGGGCGCAGATCTGGTGGCAGGAAGAGGCGTACATCCGGCAGGCAGACGGCAATCCGCCGGGAGCGGACGAGGCAGCAGAAGAAGCGCCGTGTGATGATGCGGCTGTTTTTGTGTCTGCTTATTTTCCTCCTGGGTGCGGGAACAGGCTGGACGCTGCGCGGGAAAATGATCCGCAAGCTGATCGATCCGTCCACGATCGAGATGCCAAACTGGGTTGATGAGCAGCTTCTCACGGTCAACCGATATTCCAGACCGGGGACGAATATTCCGGTCATCAACGGGATCGTGATTCACTATGTGGCAAATCCTGGGACGACAGCACAGCAGAACCATGATTATTTTGAGGGATTGAAAGATCAGAGCGGCAGTAACACCGTTTCCGTCAGCAGCAATTTCGTGATCGGTCTGGACGGCGAGATCATCGAGTGCGTTCCGGTCGGGGAGAAGGCATATGCCTCCAATGAGAGGAATGCGGACACCGTTTCGATTGAGTGCTGCCATCCGGCGGCAGACGGAAAGTTCACAGACGAGACGTATGACTCGCTGGTAAAACTGACTGCATGGCTGTGCAAGCAGCTCGATTTAAGTCCGAAAGATGTGATCCGTCATTATGACGTGACTGGAAAGGCGTGCCCGAAGTATTTCGTGGATCATGAGGATGCCTGGAAGCAGTTCCGCAAGGATGTGAAAAAGGCAATGCGGAAGGATATATCAGATGAGAGATGACTCCCACCTCTTCAGGTGGCGAGGAGCAAATTAGTATCAGTGGTGGGAGCGGGTCTCCCATCTGATATAGCCTCCGGCAGGATTGCTTAAGATGCGCAAAAGAAATATGTCATGCTTTGCATGACGCGCATCTCGCAGCAAGAATGCAGAGGCATTCTTGAAAATATGCGATATAAATTATGAAAGGGAATCTAGTATGAAAACGATTTTAGATTTGATCGTGGAAGAACTGAAACCGGCGTTTACCGGCTGTGGATACGATGAGAAGTATATCCGCGTGACGGTATCAAACCGCCCGGATCTCTGCGAGTATCAGTGTAACGGCGCGATGGCAGCTGCCAAAGCGTATAAAAAGAAACCGATCGATATTGCCAATGAGGTGGTGGAAAAGACAGCCGGAAGCAAGATGTTTTCTGAGATCAACGCCGTGATGCCTGGATTTATCAATATCCGCCTGAATCCGTGCTACCTGGCATCCTATGTACAGCAGGTGGCAGAGGATGAAAAGCTGGGACTCAACGCAGCTAAGAAGCCGGAGACGATCATCATCGATTACGGCGGAGCCAATGTGGCAAAACCACTGCATGTCGGACACTTACGTTCCGCGGTCATCGGAGAGAGCATCAAGCGCATCAGCCGCTATATGGGACACCATGTCATCAGCGATGTGCATCTGGGTGACTGGGGATTGCAGATGGGACTGATCATCGAGGAGCTGCATGACCGTCAGCCGGATCTGGTATATTTTGACCCGGATTATACCGGCGAGTATCCGTCGGAGCCGCCATTTACGATTTCCGAGCTGGAGGATATCTATCCGGCAGCGAGCGCGAAATCCAAGGTAGATGCGGCATTCCGTGAGCGGGCACAGCAGGCAACCTTCAAACTGCAGAGTGGCTATGCACCGTTCCATGCGATCTGGAAGCACATCATGAACGTGTCCTTGAAGGATCTGAAAAAGAATTATGGCAATTTAAATGTATCGTTCGACCTCTGGAAGGGCGAGAGCGATGCGCAGCCATATATTCCGGGACTGATCGAGGATTTACAGAAAAAAGGTCTCGCCTATGAGAGCGATGGCGCGCTGGTTGTCGATATCGCACAGGAAGGGGATGCGAAGGAATATCCGCCTTGTATCGTCCGCAAATCCGACGGTGCGGCGCTGTATGCGACTTCCGATCTGGCGACGATCATCGAACGTGAGCAGGATTTCCATCCGGACCGCTACATTTACGTCGTAGACAAGCGTCAGGAGCTTCATTTTATCCAGGTATTCCGTGTGGCGAAGAAGGCGGGCATCGTCAAAGAAGATACGCCGATGATCTTCTTGGGCTTCGGTACGATGAACGGCAAGGACGGTGGTCCGTTCAAGACACGTGAGGGCGGTGTTATGCGTCTGGAGCACCTGATCAAGAATATCGATGAGAAGGTATATGAGAAGATTCAGGAGAAGCAGAAGGTTCCGGCGGACGAGATGACACGCACGGCGGAGATTGTCGGTCTGGCGGCACTTAAATATGCCGATCTTTCGAATCAGGCGACCAAAGATTACATTTTCGATATAGACCGCTTTATTTCCTTTGAGGGAAATACAGGTCCACATATCCAGTATATGATCGTCCGCATCAAGTCCATTCTGGAGAAATACAAGGAACTGCGCGGTGCGGATGCTAAAGTGGTTCCGATCCGTCCGGCTGAGAGCGAGACAGAGAAAGCACTTCAGATGGCGCTCTGCCGTTTCGGCGAGGTGACAGAATCTGCATTCTACGAGACGGCGCCGCATAAGCTCTGCCAATACATGGCGGCAGTGGCGGATGCGTTCAATGCATTCTATCTGGAAAATAAGATCCTTTCCGAGGAGGACGCAGCGAAGCAGGCAGCCTTTATCAGCCTGATCACGCTGACTAAGCGGGTGCTGGATACCTGTATGGATCTGCTCGGAATGGAATCGCCGGAACACATGTAATCTGTAATATGGAGGAATCCTCATGAAAATAATAAAAATGTTCGTAGATACCTTCTGGAAGGGCGAAGTACGGGTACAGGGACAGATTGAGGATGAGACAAAGGTATATCAGACAAGAATTTTTATCAAGGGTAGTCAGATCTATGACTACTCTTGTTCTTGTGCGGAGGGAAATTCATTCCGGGGTCCCTGCGTGCATGCAAAAGCGCTTCAGGAGGCGTTTGCCCGTCAGCAGAAAGCTGAGCATACACTGCCGGTTTCGACTTCGCCGGAGATCCGGATGATGATCCGGGAGTACACGAACCGGGAAGTAGCGCGGATTCTGGGCGAGGAAGAGCGGGAACCGGTCTATCTGCATCCCTATTTACAGATCCGGCGCGGCGAAGTGCTTTTGGAGGCACGGATCGGACGGGAAAAACGGTATATTGTGAAAAACCTGCTGGAATTTGCACAGGCGGTTCACAGCGGAAAACGGGTGGAATACGGAAAAGGCATGGCGTTTGAACACGTCCCGTCTGCCTTTGCGCCGGAAAGCCGCCCATTTTTAGATCTTCTGCTGGAGGAGGCGGACGCCTACATACGCCATTATGAGGGGATGCGCGGTCATGCGGGGCTGCCGCTTCCGGTGATGCGGGCGTTAACGCTGGGATCTGCAGCGAGGGATCGGCTGTTTGATCTTTTAGAGGGAAAAGAAGTCCAGACGGAGGACGAGAAAGGTGCTGAACGTGTGTGCCGGGTTGAGCGCAAGGATCCGCGTTTCCCGGTGGAGGTGGAAGCAAGGGGCGATGGAATTGCGGTTACGGTTCCATCGGCTCTAACTTCGTTCCGGGGAGAACAGCGTCTGTATGTGGCAGATGGATTGCATCTGTTTGGATGCAGTGAACTGTATACAGAAACGATGGGCGTTTTTCTGGAGCAGATGGAACAGGGCGGAAGAGAGTGCGGAAGCCGGAAAGAGAAGCGGGAGCTGCTGGTTGGAAGCCGGGATATTCCGCTCTTTTATGCGCGGGTGCTGGAAGGCATGGAGGCACTTGGGATCTTGCAGAGCACGGAGATCGATTGGGAGAAATACCGCCCAGAGGCGTTGAAAGCCCGGTTTGAGTTTGACAGTGATTCGCCGGACGAGCTGCGTCTGCGTCCGACGCTTTCCTATGGAGATTTTACGTTTTCGCCGCTGGCGGACGAGCATGTTCCGCGGGAGATCTGCCGGGATGTACCGGCGGAATTTTATATCAGCCGCCTGATCACGCGGTACTTCTCTTACTGGGAGGATGAGAGCGGCGAGCTGGTGATCCGCGGGGATGAAGACGCACTGTACCAGGTTTTGAGCGAGGGAATGCCGCAGTTTCAGGAGGTGGGCGAGGTATGGCTGTCAGAGTCTGTCCGCCATCTGCGCGTCCTGCCCCCGCCGGAAGTGTCGATGGGGGTTTCTCTTGGAGGCGGCTGGCTGGATCTGAAGATTGAGACGGCGGGAATCGACCCGGCGGAGCTTTTGCAGGTACTCAGTGAATACCGCCAAAAAAAGAAATATTACCGCATGAAAAATGGCGAATTTTTGCAGCTTTCGGGCGGCGGCCTGCAGGCGCTTGACAGTCTGACTGCGGATCTGGGACTGACAAAGAGTGAATTTCAGGCGGGGGAGGCGAAGATACCTGCCTACCGTGCTTTTTATCTGGACAGTCTCTCGGGCGACGGCAGGATGAAACTGTTTCAGCGGGATGAAGCCTACGGGATGATGGTGCGCGATCTAAAAACGGCGCAGAGTGTCAGCTATGCGGTTCCGGCGGTGCTGGAAAAGACGCTGCGGGAATACCAGAAGATCGGATATACGTGGATGCGGACGCTGGCGCGGTATCATTTCGGCGGGATTCTGGCAGATGATATGGGACTGGGAAAAACGCTGCAGGTGATTGCGCTTCTGACGGCATTTTATCAGGAAAAAACCGAGCAGAAAGCGGCTGGAAATGAAGGCAGTGGGTCAGAATTACCTCTTCCGTCTTTGATCGTCTGCCCGGCGTCGCTCGTCTACAACTGGGGACAGGAATTTGCCCGGTTTTCGCCGGGGATCCGCGTGCTTCTGATTGCCGGGACGGCGAAAGAACGGCAGGAACAGCTGGAGGAGCAGATGCGGATGGAGGCGTCTGAGGGGGCGCAGGTGATCATCACGTCCTATGATCTGTTGAAACGGGATCGGGCGGCGTATCTGGGGCGCACGTTTGAATATGAGATTATTGACGAGGCGCAGGTCATTAAAAATGCAAAGACACAGGGAGCGAAGGCGGTAAAGGAGATTTCGGCGAATGCCCGTTTCGCCCTGACAGGAACGCCGGTGGAAAACCGGCTCAGCGAGCTTTGGAGCATTTTTGATTTCCTGATGCCGGGATTTTTATACAGTTACCGGAAGTTTCGTGAGCGGTATGAGCTGCCAATCGTGAAAAATCAGGATCCGGAAGCATTGATGGCATTGCGGCGGATGACGGGACCGTTTGTCCTGCGCCGCTTGAAAAAGGATGTGCTGCGGGAGCTTCCGGGCAAGGAAGAGAGGATCGTTTATTCGGCGGCGTCGGGGCGGCAGCAGAAGCTTTATACGGCGTCGGCGTTGAAACTGAAAGAGGCGCTGGCTGGAGGCGCGTGGTCGGGTAATGGGAAATTGGAAGTGCTTTCCCAGCTCATGCGGCTGCGCCAGATCTGCTGCGATCCGGCACTCTGTTTTGAAGATTATACGGGGGAATCGGCGAAGCTGGAGACCTGTGTTTCGCTGATCGCATCGGCGTCTGCGGCGGGACATAAGATCCTGCTCTTTTCCCAGTTTGCCTCGATGCTGGAGCGGATTCGGGAACGCCTTTTACAGGAGGGCATTTCGTCCCATCTTCTGGTCGGCGCGACCCCGAAGGAAGAACGCAGCCGGATGGTGCAGGCGTTTGCCTCAGATGAGGTTCCGGTGTTCCTTATTTCCCTGAAAGCCGGGGGAACGGGACTCAACCTGACGGCGGCGGATATCGTGATTCATTACGATCCGTGGTGGAATGTGGCAGCGCAGAACCAGGCGACCGACCGCGCATACCGGATCGGGCAGGAAAAGCCGGTCACGGTATACAAACTGATCTTAAAGGATACGATAGAAGAAAATCTTTTGAAGCTGCAGAATGCGAAACTTGCGCTGGCGGCGCAGGTGGTTTCAGAGGGAATGGTTTCACTGGGCGATTTGAGCCAGAATGAACTGATGGAGCTGTTTGAACAGAATCCATAAAAAAGATTGCAGAAATAACGGGCAGGAGGAAAAATCGTGAAGCAATGGAAACGATACAAATCATATATACTGCCATATAAGAGCGCCTTTATTCTGGGACCGCTCATGATGGTAACGGAGGTGCTGGGTGAGATTCTGCTGCCCAAATTTATGTCGATGATTATTAACCATGGCGTGGCGCAGAAAGACGGTGGATACATTCTCAAAATGGGACTTGTGATGGCGATTACCTCCTTTTTGATGGCGGCAGGCGGCATTCTGGGGGCATATTTTGCAGCGAAGGCGTCGATTTCCTTTACCAGCGATCTGCGCCGCGACTTATTTGCCAGAGTGCAGCAGTTTTCATTTAAAAATATCGATACGTTCAGCACGGGATCGCTGGTAACCCGTCTGACGAACGATATCCAGCAGGTACAGAACCTGATTATGATGGGACTTCGGATGATGCTGCGCGCGCCGGGCATGTTCCTGGGGGCGCTTGTGATGGCGTTCTGGATGAATGCGGAACTGGCAGCTGTCATCCTGGTGGTGATTCCGCTTCTGACGGCGGCGATCGTCTGGATCCTACGGACTGCCTACCCGCGGTTTACGGCCATGCAGAAAGCGCTGGATACGCTCAATAGCGGCATCCAGGAGGTGCTGACGAACGTGCGGGTGGTGAAATCCTTTGTGCGGGAAGACTACGAGGAAAAGCGGTTTGCCGACACGAACCGGGAGCTTAAGGAGGCAGGGCTGCGGGCGCTGAAGATCGTAATTGCGACGATGCCGGTCATGATGTTCGCGATGAATGTGACGACACTGGCAGTTGTCTGGTTCGGCGGAAACCTGATTATCGGCGGACGGATGGCGGTCGGGGATCTGACGGCATTTACGACCTACATTGTACAGATTCTGATGTCACTTATGATGCTCTCAATGGTATTTTTGCAGAGTTCCCGCGCGATGGCGTCCATCCGGCGAATCGATGAGGTGCTGGATGAGCCGATTGATCTGAGCGATGAAAATGCATCACAGAAGGACCGGAAGGTTGAGAAAGGACGCGTGGAATTTAAGGATGTTTCCTTTTCCTATCGCGAAGGCGGTGAGCCGGTTCTATCCCACATCAGCCTGACGGCAGAGCCGGGAGAGACGATCGGCATCCTCGGTGCGACCGGAAGCGGAAAAACGTCGCTGGTACAGCTGATTCCCCGCCTCTATGATGTGACAGAGGGGAGTGTGCGGGTGGATGGTATCGATGTGCGGGAGTATTCCCTGAAAAATCTCCGGGACGGCGTTGGCATGGTTTTACAGAAAAACGTCCTGTTTTCCGGCACGATCGAGGAAAACCTGCGCTGGGGTGATGAGACGGCGACGGAGGAAGAAGTGCGGCGGGCAGCAGTGTATGCGCAGGCAGATTCCTTTGTGAATTCGTTTGCCGAAGGCTACAAAACGGAGATGGGACAGGGCGGCGTCAATGTATCCGGCGGTCAGAAACAACGGCTGTGCATCGCAAGGGCACTCTTAAAGAAGCCGAAGATCCTGATTCTCGACGACAGCACCAGTGCGGTCGATACGGCAACGGAGGCGGCGATCCGGACGGCATTCCGGAAAGATTTGAAAGATACGACGAAATTTATTATCGCACAGCGGCTGAGTTCGCTGGAATACGCGGATCGGATTCTCGTCCTTGAGGATGGCAGGATTATCGGAGAGGGAACGCAGGAGAAGCTGCTGGCATCCTGTGAGGCGTACCGGGAGATCTATGAGACGCAATATGGAAAACGGGCAGACGGGGAGGTGATGGCATGATGGATGAAAAACAGATTGAAAGCCTGAAACGCCGATATGGCAGCCGCATAGCCGACGCGCCGAAACGCCGCCGGGGACCGGAACGGATGGCGGTCATGAAGGGCGGAAAGCCCAAGGCGGGCGGTCAGACGATGCTGCGCCTGCTTTCATACTTAAAACGCGACCGGATGGCGATGACAGTCGCCTTTTTCTGTGTGATCCTGGGGACGGTGACAAATCTGGCGGGCGCCTATATGCTGCGCCCGATCATCAACCGGTATATTGTGCCTTTAGATGGCAGCCGGGGCGATGTGGCGGGGCTGTTCCGTTCCCTGTGCGTGATGGGAGCGGTTTATTTAGTCAGCGTTGCCGCTGCCTATATGCAGTCGCGCATCATGCTGCAGGTGGCGCAGAACGCGCTGCAGCGGCTGCGGGAAGAGCTGTTTAACCATATGCAGACGCTTCCGCTCCGGTTTTATGATACCGGCAGCAACGGCGATCTGATGAGCCGTTTTACAAACGATGTGGATACGATCGGCATGATGCTCAGCAGTACGCTGGTGCAGCTTTTATCCGGCGCACTCAGTATTGTGGGAACGCTGGTGCTGATGATTTACACGAACGTGTGGCTGACGGTGATTACGCTTGCCATGATGCCGGTGATGCTGCGTGCCGGTAAATTTGTTGCCGGACGGAGCCAGAAATATTTCTCTGCCCAGCAGGCGGCGCTTGGCGCGATGAACGGCTATATTGAGGAGACCGTGCAGGGGCAGAAGGTCGTCAAGGTATTCTGCCATGAGGAGATCGCAGAGGAAGAATTTGGATGGCTCAATGCGGATCTGAAAGAAAAACAGATCCGGGCGCAGTTTTTCGGCGGTGTGATGGGACCGGTCATGAACAATTTAAGCCAGTTAAATTATGGACTGACAGCCTGCATTGGCGGTCTGCTCTGTGTGTTCCGGAACTTTGATGTCGGTGGACTGACCGTATTTTTAGGTTTTTCGCGGCAATTTTCCAGACCGATCAACGAGCTTTCCATGCAGGTTGGAAACGTATTTTCGGCGCTGGCAGGCGCGGAGCGCGTGTTTGCAGTGCTGGATGCGGAACCGGAGGCGGCAGATGCGCCGGATGCGGTTTCGATCGCGCCGATCCGCGGTGAGGTGGTGCTTGACCATGTGACTTTCGGCTATGAGCCGGGGCAGGTGATTTTGAAGGATATTTCGCTCTATGCGAAGCCGGGACAGAAGATCGCCTTTGTCGGCTCGACGGGAGCCGGAAAAACGACGATCACGAATCTGATCAACCGTTTTTATGATATACAGGGCGGCTCGATCACGGTGGACGGCGTCGATGTCCGCCGGATGCACCGGAAGGAGCTGCGGGAAAATATCGCGATGGTTCTGCAGGATACGCATCTTTTTACCGGCACGGTACGGGAAAATATTCGATACGGGCGGCTGGATGCCACGGATGAAGAAGTTGTTGAGGCGGCAAAAACGGCATCGGCGCATTCCTTTATCATGCGTCTGCCGGATGGGTATGACACGATGCTGGAGGGCGACGGTGCAAACTTAAGCCAGGGACAGCGCCAGCTATTAAACATTGCGCGGGCAGCAGTTTCGAAAGCACCGATCCTGATTCTGGATGAGGCGACGAGTTCGGTCGATACGCGGACGGAGAAGCACATCGAGCACGGCATGGACCGGCTGATGGCGGACCGGACGACCTTTGTCATCGCCCACCGGCTTTCGACAGTCCGCAACGCCAATGCGATCATGGTGCTGGAGCACGGGCAGATCATTGAGCGCGGCGACCATGAAGATCTGCTGGCGCAGAAAGGGCGGTATTTTGAGCTGTATACCGGAATGAAGGAGCTGGAATAAGGCTTTCGTTGAGAATTAAATGAGAATTTGTTTCCTGTACGCGTGAACTCACCTATATTGAAAAACGGGTGGATCTAGTGTATAATGGGAACACTTGAAATTTTTAAGTAAAATCGGATCACGTAAGCTGGAAAATAGAGCCGGATCCGTGGCAAATTTTGTACCCTTAGGAGGAATATCTATGAGTATCCGAGTTGGAATTTTAGGATATGGAAATCTGGGACGCGGCGTGGAGTGTGCGATCCGCCAGAATCCGGATATGGAACTGAAAGCAGTATTTACACGGCGTGCGCCGGAAACGGTCAAGATCCTGACCGAGGGCGTACCGGTTTATCATGTAGATGAGGCAGAGGCGAAGAAAGACGAGATCGACGTTTTGATTCTCTGCGGCGGTTCGGCTACGGATCTGCCGGTCCAGACCCCGAAATATGCACAGTGGTTTAACGTAGTGGACAGCTTCGATACCCATGCAAAGATTCCAGAGCATTTCGCAGCAGTCGATGAGTCCGCACAGAAATCCGGAAAGGTTGGCATCATCTCCGTTGGCTGGGATCCGGGTATGTTCTCCCTGAACCGTCTCTATGCAGCTGCATGCCTGCCGGAGGGCGAAAATTATACATTCTGGGGCAAGGGCGTCAGCCAGGGACATTCCGATGCGATCCGCCGGATCGAGGGCGTCAAGGATGCCAGACAGTACACAATCCCAGTTGAGAGTGCACTGGAGGCAGTCAGAAGCGGCAGCAGCCCAGAGCTGACCACCCGCGAAAAACACACCAGAGAGTGCTTTGTTGTGGCAGAAGAGGGCGCGGATCAGGCAAAGATCGAGAACGAGATCAAGACCATGCCGAACTACTTTTCTGATTATGACACAACGGTTCATTTCATCACCGAAGAAGAACTGAAACGCGATCACAACCGTCTTCCGCACGGTGGTTTTGTACTCCGCAGCGGTAAGACCGGCTGGAACAAAGAGAACCACCATATCATCGAGTACAGCTTAAAGCTGGATTCCAACCCGGAATTTACTTCCTCCATCATCGTGGCATACGCACGCGCGGCATACAAGATGAACCAGGAAGGCCAGAAAGGCTGCAAGACCGTCTTTGATGTGGCACCGGCATATCTGTCGGCAGAGAGTGGGGCAGATCTGCGGAAGAAGTATCTGTAATAATTTCAAATTTTCCTTTCAACTTGTATTGTCGCTTAAAATGAAGTAAAATGTAAGACAGATTTGCATGATTTGTACCTGCGCAGCACTGGCAAAATCCGTTAAAGTCCGCGCAATGAGTGAACGTAACTTTACGTTTGCGGGAGCTGGCGGGTAGGAGAAAAGCGAAAATACATACAGGAAGGACAATATACGATGAATAAATGGAAAAAATCCGTGCGTTCCCTCTGCCTGGGAATGGCACTTATGATGTCTGTGTCATGGACGGCATTTGCTGCGACAGACGGGGCGACCGGTCCGGGACAGGCGGCAGGAGGCACGGTCTCCGGCGCAGTTCCTTCGGGAGCAACGGTTACTTTACAGAATGCAGCTCAGCCGACGGTGGCAGCGCAGGGCGCAGTGCTCTATGATGCGACGCACAACCAGTTCCTGTTTTCCAAGAATGCGGATACGCAGTATTATCCAGCCAGCATCACGAAGCTGATGACGGCGCTTCTGGTAGCGGAAAACTGTAATCTGAGTGATACGGTAACCTTTTCCCAGACGGCAGTTTCGAATCTGGAATCGGGCGCGGTGACGTTGCAGGTCAAGGCGGGTGATACCTTTACGGTTAAGGACTGTCTCTATGGTCTGCTTTTAAAATCGGCAAATGAGGTGGCAAACGGACTGGCGGAGCATGTGTCCGGCAGTGTCAGCGCGTTTGCGGATAAGATGAATGAGAAGGCAGCGTCCTTAGGATGCACGCATACGCATTTTGCAAACCCGAACGGTCTGAATAATGCGAACCATTTTACAACCGCACATGATATGGCGCTGATTGCAAATGCTGCATTCAATAATGCGACGGTGCGTCAGGTTGCATCGACCCTGCATTACGATTTCCCGGCGACTGCCAGCGTGCCGACGGTGCGGACGCTTACGATGGGACATAAGATGCTCAATCCGGCAAATTCCCAGTATTATGAGGGAATCATAGGCGGAAAGACCGGTTATACCTCCCTGGCAGGCAACACGCTGGTAACGTGTGCAGAGCGGAATGGCGTGCGCCTGATTGCAGTTATTTTAAAGAGTTCGCAGACTCATTATGACGATACGAAGAAGCTGCTGGACTATGGTTTTGCGGTGGCGGGAAGCGCATCCGGCACACCGGCTGGCACGAACACCTCGGTATCGGATGCGGCGGATAACAGTACGTCAAATTCCAGCAAGCCGTCCGGCAATACGACCAGTACAAATACCTCATCTTCCGGCAGCCAGGGTGGACCGGGTAGCTCTGGAGCTGGCAATACAGCTGCTCAGGGCGACGGTGCGTGGCAGCAGTTTGGAAATGAATGGAAATACCTGAAAGCAAACGGAACCTACGCGGCAAATGAGAGTCTCCTGATCAAGGGGGAGACATACTATTTCCATGCAGATGCGTGGATGGCGCGTGACTGGCAGATGGTAAACGGCTCCTGGCATTATTATACCGAAAGCGGGGCTATGGCGAAGAGCCGCTGGATTCAGACGAATGGATACTGGTATTATGTGGGTGCTGACGGAGCATTGTTTGTCAATGGAACGACACCGGACGGATATAGAGTCGATGCGAATGGTGTCTGGATTCAGAAATAAAGAAGAGCATAAAACGGAGCCGACCGGCAGAAAAGACCGGGGCGGCTCCGTTTTTCACAGCTCTGCGGCCGCAAAAAGACCGGCGGCACAGCTGGCAGATGGGGTTGATGTTATTATAGTGTGATCAATTCATACTCCCGGCTTCCCAGACCGATCTTCTCCGCGTGTGCCAGGCAGCTTTTCCACTCAGATTCTGGTGTGGAATTTGTGAAATGGTCATGGTGATCGTGGAAATCCGGATCAGCAAGATGTTTTGCAAGCTGGCTGCCCGGCATCGGAGCAGCGGCCAGACAGGCGTCCACACAGGCCTGATCGAGTGCCAGCGGATCGAAAGAAGCAAACATACCAAGATTTGGAAGGATCGGTACGTCATTTTCACCGTGGCAGTCGCAGTTCGGGGAGACGTCAACGACCAGGGAAATATGGAAGTTTGGACGTCCATCCACAACGGCTTTTGTGTATTCCGCCATACGGCAGTTTAACAGCTCGTTGGCTGCGTTGTTGTCAAATTCGATTGCGTCAAAATTGCAGGCGCCGAGACACCGTCCGCAGCCGACGCAGTGCTCAGCATCCACGTGCATTTTTCTGGAGGCTTCATCGAAAACGAGACCGCCGTTGGCACATTCCTTCTGACAGCGGCGGCAGCCCCGGCAGAGCTTTTCCTTGACGTGCGGTTTTCCACTGCTGTGCTGATCGGTCTTACCGGCGCGAGAACCGCAGCCCATGCCGATATTTTTGATCGTGCCGCCGAAGCCGGTCGTCTCATGTCCCTTGAAATGGGTCAGGCTGATAAAGACATCGGCGTCCATGACGGCGCGGCCGATCTTAGCTTCTTTGATGTATTCGCCTTCGGCCACCGGAACAGCGATGTCATCGGTGCCTTTTAATCCATCACCGATGATGATTGGACATCCAACAGTCAACGGGGTAAATCCGTTTTCCCAGGCGCATTCCAGGTGCTCAAGCGCATTCTTGCGGCTGCCTGGATACATCGTATTGCAGTCTGTTAAAAATGGTTTGCCGCCCAGCTCTTTGATGACATCAACAACGGCTTTGGCATAATTCGGACGCAGATAACTGATATTTCCAAGTTCACCAAAGTGCATCTTGATAGCGACAAATTTACCATCCATATCGATGGAACCGATCCCGGCTTTACGGATCAGTTTTTTTAATTTGGTAGGGAGACCGTCGCCAAATGCAATGGTGTGGAAATCTGTAAAATATACCTTTGCTTTTTCGGTTTTTGACATATGAATACCTCCTGATAGATGGCTTTTTTTGATTTTTTATCTCAGTCGAGAAGACTCCCACCTCTTTAGGTGGCGAGTAATAGTAAAGTGATAAAAATATCCATTCTATTATACCGGAATCGGGTGGATGTGTCAAAAATTTACTTTTCTTTTTAATGTAGTTCCTATATAATAGGAAAATACGGAAAAAGCAGATTTCAGCTGCAGGGGGATTCTGGCAAGATACCTGTATCTGGAAACCTGCTTTTGAAAATACGAGGGGACTTGTCTGCATAGAAGGGACAGTGACCCGGGCAGGAGATGACAGTATGAGAAATGCACCGGTTATCTATATCGTGGTGCCTTGCTACAACGAAGAGGAAGTTCTGCCATTGACGGCAGAATTTTTAGGTAAAAAATTAGATGATTTAACCCGCAGCCGCCGGATTCATCCGGGAAGCCGGGTGCTGATGGTAGACGACGGTTCGAAGGATAGAACATGGAAGCTGATCGAGGAACTCCATGAGAAGGACGAACGGTTTGCAGGTGTGAAGCTGAGCCGCAACCGCGGTCATCAGAACGCGCTTTTAGCCGGGCTTTTTGAGGCGGCGAGACGGCGGTGTGACGCGGCGATCTCGATGGATGCCGATCTGCAGGATGATGTGGACGCATGCGACGCGATGATCGAGCGGTATATGGCTGGCTGTGACATCGTGTACGGTGTGCGCCGCCACAGGGCGACGGATACATTTTTTAAGCGTACAACTGCGCTGGGATTTTATAAGATTATGAATGCGCTGGGAGCGAACACCGTGTATAATCATGCGGATTACCGCCTGATGAGCCGGAGGGCACTGGAAGGGCTGGCGGAATTTTCGGAGGTCAATCTGTTTCTGCGCGGGATTGTCCCGATGATCGGCTATCCGTCCGATGTGGTATATTATGACCGTAAAGAGCGGGCAGCAGGGGAGAGCAAATATCCGCTGAAAAAGATGCTGGCTTTTGCGATTGAGGGCATCACTTCGCTGAGCACAAAGCCGATCCGGATGATTACGTTCATGGGAATTGCGGCATTTTTTGTCAGTATTGGATTTCTTATCTGGGCGGTGGTTGATTTCTTCCGGGGCAATACGATCACCGGCTGGGCGAGCATGATGGTATCGCTCTGGTTTATCGGCGGACTGCTTCTTCTCTCGGTCGGAATCGTCGGAGAGTATGTCGGAAAGATTTATCTGGAGTCGAAGCACCGCCCGCGCTATATCATTGAGAGCCGCACGCCGGATCGCATCCGCGAGCGTGAGAAAGGGCGCAGCCGGAAACAGGAGATGCCAGGAGAAAATTTGCGCCGCAGCCGTGCAGAAGCACGGGAACTCCAGACATCAAAAAGAAGAGAAGCTGTGCAAAAACCGGAGCAGGAGTGAAATAGCTCTAAAAAATAGCTCTTAAAAATTCAGGAAACACTTGACAAACCCGGAAAATGGGTGTATCTTCATAAACAAATAATTCCTATCAGGAATAAGGGAATATAAGCTGAAAGGGGACAGGTCCGATGCGTCAGAGTAAAGCCATGCAGATGAATATGATGATGAACGGCATGTGTATGATGTGCTGTCATATTTGTGTGCATGAAAGACGGAACGGGCTGGTCGGATAGACCTGTAAGTATAGCATAGGAAGCCGCGATCCGTACTGGATTCGCGGCTTTTTTGTGTCATAGGAAATTCCTTGGAATTCCTTATGACACAAAAAGGCACTAACTGCTTCCTGTGACAGAAAACAGTAGTGGCATCTTTTATGCGACAGGGTATCAATGCTGTATATTCGGAAAAAGAGAGGGGAAAAGACCATGGAGCAGAGAAAGGAAGCGATCATCTGCCTGGAAGGACTGGGAAAGCAATTCCAGACAACCAACGGAACGGTGACCGCGTTAGATGATATTAACCTGGAAATCCTGAAGGGCGAGATTTTTGGAATTATCGGTCTGTCAGGTGCAGGAAAGAGTACGCTGGTCCGGTGTATCAATTATCTGGAGACACCGACGGCGGGACGGGTTATTTTTGAGGGACAGAACCTGTCGATGATGAAGGAGGCGGAGATTCGGAAAGCCAGACAGTCGATGGGGATGATTTTCCAGCAGTTCAATCTTCTGGCACAGAGAAATGTACTCCAGAATGTGTGCTTTCCGATGGAGATTGCCGGTGTCCCGAAAGCAGAGGCGAAGAAACGGGCGGCTGAGCTTTTAAAATTAGTCGGTCTGGAAGAACGGATGAAGGCATATCCGGCACAGCTCTCCGGCGGACAGAAACAGCGAGTGGCGATTGCACGCGCGATGTCCACGAACCCGAAGGTGCTGCTTTGCGATGAGGCGACGAGTGCGCTCGACCCGAATACGACAAAATCGATTTTGGAGCTTCTCAAGAAGATTAACCGCGAACTCGGTATTACTGTGATCGTGATTACCCATGAGATGGCAGTTATTGAGTCTATCTGTGATCGTGTGGCGATCATCGACCACAGCCACATTGCAGAGTCTGGCAAGGTATCAGAGATTTTCTCCGGTCCGAAGTCGGAGATTGGGCGGCAGCTGATTCTAGGAGAGACGGCAGGGCGGAAGACAAGCTTTGCCAGAGCGCGCCAGATCCGCGTTATTTTCAATGGACAGGAATCTTCGGAGCCAATTATTTCTAATATGGTATTAGCCTGCAAGGTTCCGGTCAATATCCTTCTCGCGGATACCCACGATATTGGGGGCAAGGCGATGGGACAGATGCTTCTGCAGCTCCCGGAGGACGAGGTAGATGCAGGGCGTATCTGCAATTATTTAAAAACGGTCGGTGTGACCTATGAGGAGGTGCGCTAAGATGGTATTTGATGCGAAGACAGTCAGTATGCTGGTAAAAGAGACCTGGAGAACCTTATATATGGTAGGTCTTTCTTCCCTGATTTCTTATTTGATCGGCATCCCGCTCGGTGTGGCGCTGGTTGTAACCGATAAAGACGGCATCCGTCCGGTGCCGCTGTTCAACAAAGTGGCGGGCGTGATTGTCAACCTGCTCCGTTCGGTGCCGTTTATCATCCTGTTAGCGATGGTAATGCCGCTGACCCGCGCGATCGTGGGAAAGACGATCGGAGCAAATGCGGCAGTTGTACCGCTGGTAATCGCGGCGTTCCCGTACATCAGCCGTATGGTAGAGGCATCATTAAAGGAAATTGATGCAGGCGTGATTGAAGCAGCAAAATCAATGGGCGCTTCAACCTGGCAGATTATTTTCAAGGTGCTGCTTCCGGAGTCCAAGCCGTCCCTGTTAGTCGGCGCGGCGATTTCGATCACGACAATCCTCGGATATTCCGCGATGGCAGGCTGTGTCGGTGCCGGCGGTCTGGGCGATGTGGCGATCCGATATGGATACCACCGTTATCAGGCAGATATGATGCTGGTTACCGTTGTGATTCTGGTTATTATCGCACAGCTGATTCAGGAGATCTTTACGCGGAGTTCGAGAAGAAGTGATAAGAGAATCCGTTAATAAGATATTTACAGAAATGAAATGCAGCCTATCGTCTGTGGCAGATGCAGGACATTTCTGAAATATAAATTTAAAGTAACTGTTCAGTAGGTCTGCGCATTTACTGCGCTGACCATACGAAAACATGGGCCAGCAGGCAAAAATCCCATTGCCGTAGGCAATTTTTAATGGATTTTTGCGTGTGACTGTGAAGGTACTGAACAGTTACAATTTAAACACACAAAGAGGAGGAAATCACTATGAAAAAATCATTCTTAGGAACCACATTCCTGGCACTGCTGGCAGCTGCATCCTTAGCAGGCTGCTCTTCCAGCTCGAATGAGACAACTGCTGATACCGCTGCAGAGACAGCAGAGGAGAGCACCGCAGAGGCTAAAGAGGCAGACGGCGATCTGGAGAAGCTGGTAGTAGGTGCAAGCCCGGCACCGCACGCTGAGATCCTGGAAGCTGCAAGAGACCTTCTGGCAGACAAGGGCTACGATCTGGAGATCGTAGAGTATACTGATTATGTACAGCCGAACAACGCACTGGAGTCCGGCGATCTGGATGCAAACTACTTCCAGCACAAACCATATCTCGATACCTTTAATGAGGAGAATGGCACTCATCTGGTAAGTGCAGGCGCAATCCATTATGAGCCATTCGGCATCTACGCAGGCAAGAGCGATTCTTTAGATGAGCTGGCTGACGGCGCAGAGGTTCTGGTGCCGAACGATGTAACCAATGAGGCAAGAGCACTTCTGCTTCTTCAGGATCAGGGTCTTCTGACACTGAAAGAGGATGCAGGTCTGACCGCAACTATCAATGATATTACAGAGAACCCGAAGAACCTGGATATCGTAGAGCTTGAGGCAGCACAGCTTCCGCGTTCCTTACAGGATGCGGATATCGCAGTTATCAACGGCAACTACGCAATCGAGGCTGGTTTAAAGGTAACCGATGCTCTGGCAGTAGAGTCTTCTGACTCTCTGGCAGCCCAGACATACGGAAATGTCGTAGCAGTCCGTGAAGGTGACGAGGAGAGCGACAAGACAAAAGCTCTGATGGAAGTCCTGACAAGTGATGATATCAAAGAGTTCATCGAGACGAAGTATGATGGAGCGGTTGTTCCGCTGTTTTAATTGACGGCAGGAATTTGATTACAGCAACGAAATGGGGAAGAGGCGGATGCTTTGCGGTGAAAACCGCAGGCGGAGGCCTCTTCTTTCTATTTATGGGAATGTGCGTCAGATGAAAAACGTTTTGCGTGAATTTTTTAGAATCATGTGATAGAATAAAACAAAAAAGGGATAAAGGTGACAGGTGGGTGATAAGAATGGAAATTCATATACAGAATAGGAAAAAGGGCTTTACGCTGGCGGAGCTTTTGGTAGTCGTTGCGATTGTTGCCATTTTAGCTGCAATTTCTATTCCTATTTTCACCAGGCAGCTGGAGGCTAGCCGGGAGGCCACGGATCTTGCCAATGTCCGTTCTGCCTATGCAGAGGTGATGGCAGCGGTCATGATTGAGGATACAGAGAATGAAGTGAAGGTTGTAAAGCTGAAGCAGAAAAAAGCAAAATGGCAGTCGCATGACCCGGTGACGATAGGTGGAGTGATGCATTATAATGATCAGGGTGATACGGCCAACTGGATTGGTTATCCGGTTCCGGGTGGGAAATGTGAAGTTTCCTATCAGCCAAATTCGGGAGTGCTTTTTAACTGGAAAGGTAAAAATGGTACAGGCGGTTCGGAACAGAAATATACGTTTAATATCAATTGTGATATGCATGCGCCCTTGAATAACAGCGGCGTATTGGAAACGCTGGGTAATAACAGCAATTTTGAAATTGATTCCAACTGTACAAAATCCAATATGCTTCCAAAGATACAGGCAAAGATTGAGGAGGACAGCCTGTTAAAAAAGGGAACCTGGGCCTATCTGGGAGATGCGAAGGATAAGTCGAAGCGATATTTATTCTGGACATTTGTAGATATATCGTCAGATTCGGTTGGTGCAGGAAAGAAGATACCGGTTATTATCAGTACAGCAGATGGAAGGTTTTATATTTCGGAAACAACTACCGCTATTCGAAAGAATACAGCTGGTAACTATGTAGCAATCGCCGATCATCTAACTCCAAAACAGTATACGGAATATCTTTCGAATGATAAAAAGTATGAGAATCTGCAGGAGGCATATGATGCATACGCAAAGTTGGTGACGGATGGGACGTATCAACAATATAAGGATACGCTGCCGAAGTAGGGGCTGTGCAGCTGTTACAGCTGGGCGTCTTTAAAGTGGGAAGAGCCAGGGCATATATCAGAATTTACCAACCTGTGCCGAAAACCTTGACATTTTCCTGAAAAACCTCTATGATAACAAGGAACTGAAAAATGAAAGGCAGTGAAGAAGAGGAGTACACATAGAAGCCCTGACAGAGAGAACCGCGCAGGTTGAGAGACGGTTCCGGGAAACGGATGTGGAAGGTAGCTTCGGAGCCGGATTTCTGAAAAACCGCGTTCTGCTATGACTTAGGAATGCTGTGAAAGAGAGTGGTGGATAAGAGATCCCGGGAGTTCCCGTTATAGAATCAAGAGGATTGGGGTAAAGTCTGGATGTGTGCAAAGAAAACACCGGCAGACGGAAATCTTGATTGAATTAAGGTGGTACCGCGTATATGACGCCCTTTGCAGATGATATGTCTGCAAGGGTTTTTTTCATTTCATAGGAAATTCCTTGGAATTCCCTATTACACAAAAGGCACATTCTTTTTCATAGGAAACGCGCTTCGGAAAGGACAAAACAGATGAAAAAACAGGGTCCGCTGACAAGCTGTGATACGTGCGGCAATTATGTCTATGACGATGATTATGGGTATTATCTGTGCGAGGCAGATCTGGATGAGGACGAGATGGCGGCATTTTTAAGCAACCAGCGTTTTGTCTGCCCGTACTACCAGACGGATGATGAGTACAAGATTGTCCGGAAACAGATGTAAGAAACTGCATCGGAAATTACGCAAAATAAAGGTAAACAAGATGTGGTTCATGATAGAATGCGAGGATAAACAGCATTTGATGAGTTAAAACACAAAAGGAGAATCGATCAATGAAAGAACTGGAAAAGACATATAATCCGGCGGATATTGAAGATCGCCTGTATCAGAAATGGCTGGACAGCAAATATTTCCACGCCGATGCAGAGCGCGGACGCAGAAACGGCAAGAAGCCGTTCACGATTGTGATGCCGCCGCCAAATATTACCGGACAGCTTCATATGGGACATGCGCTGGATAACACCATGCAGGATATCCTGATCCGTTACAAGAGAATGCAGGGCTATGAGGCACTGTGGCAGCCGGGTACCGACCATGCGGCGATCGCAACGGAGGTTAAGGTTATCAATAAGCTGAAAGAGCAGGGCATTGACAAGCATGATCTGGGTCGTGAGGGCTTCCTGGAGAAAGCATGGGAGTGGAAAGAAGAGTACGGCAGCCGTATCGTAAAACAGCTTCACAAGCTGGGTTCCTCCGCTGACTGGGACCGCGAGCGTTTCACGATGGACGAGGGCTGTTCCGAGGCGGTTCTGGAAGTATTTACCAGACTGTATGAAAAAGGTTATATTTACAAGGGATCCCGTATCATCAACTGGTGCCCGGTCTGCAAGACATCCATCTCCGACGCTGAGGTTGAGCACAAGGAGCAGGACGGCTTCTTCTGGCACATCAACTACCCGATCGTAGGCGAAGAGGGAAGATTCGTTGAGATTGCGACGACAAGACCGGAGACACTGCTCGGCGATACCGCCGTTGCCGTAAATCCGGAGGACGAGCGCTACAAAGACATCATCGGAAAGATGTTAAAGCTTCCGCTCACAGACCGCGAGATCCCGGTGATCGCAGATGAGTATGTTGACAAGGAATTCGGAACCGGCTGCGTAAAGATCACACCGGCTCACGACCCGAACGACTTCGAGGTCGGAAAACGCCACAACCTGGAAGAGATCTGCATCATGAACGACGATGCGACGATCAATGTTCCGGGCAAATACTTCGGCATGGACCGCTATGAGGCGAGAAAAGCCATGGTCGAGGATTTGAAGGAAATGGGACTTCTCGTGAAAGTTGTTCCGCACAGCCACAATGTCGGCACCCACGACCGCTGCGGCACGACCGTAGAACCGATGGTAAAACCGCAGTGGTTCGTAAAGATGGACGAGATGGCAAAACCGGCGATCGAGGCATTAAAGAGCGGCAAATTAAGATTCGTTCCGGAGAGCTTCGGAAAAACATATCTCCACTGGCTCGAGGGAATCCGCGATTGGTGTATCTCCAGACAGCTCTGGTGGGGCCACAGGATCCCGGCTTACTACTGCGAAGAGTGCGGTGAGATGACGGTTGCAAAAATGATGCCGGAGAAGTGCCCGAAATGCGGCTGCACACACTTAAAGCAGGATGAGGACACCCTCGATACCTGGTTCTCCTCCGCATTATGGCCGTTCTCCACACTCGGCTGGCCGAAGGAGACCGACGAGATGAAGTATTTCTATCCGACAGACGTTCTCGTTACCGGATACGATATCATCTTCTTCTGGGTCATCCGTATGGTATTCTCCGGACTTGAGCAGACCGGCGAGTGCCCGTTCAATACGGTCCTGATCCACGGCCTTGTCCGCGATTCCCAGGGACGCAAGATGAGTAAGTCCTTAGGAAACGGGATCGATCCGCTGGAAGTCATCGACAAGTACGGTGCAGATGCTCTCCGTATGACTCTTATGACAGGAAATGCTCCTGGAAACGATATGCGTTTCT
>ENA-ORTB01000242-ORTB01000242.1-human-gut-metagenome-genome-assembly--contig:-NODE-242-length-73095-cov-9.257530_pt1 | contig 73095 bp, 66 predicted proteins | sample MGYA00241905_ERZ509174 | MGnify/ENA primary metagenome ERZ509174 (study PRJEB26280, sample SAMEA2338851) | human gut metagenome | biome: human gut; feature: human-associated habitat; material: faeces... | reverse complement strand
AATTTAATGGCATCTCAACATTTGCCAGAGCACTCTGCTTAGGGAGAAGATGAAAGCTCTGAAAAACAAACCCTATCTTATTCAGCCGGAGATCCGACATTTCATTCTCCGAACACGCCTTAATATCCACGCCATCCAGAAAGAAAGTTCCCTCTGTCTGTTTGTCCAGACATCCGATAATGTTCATTAAAGTAGTTTTTCCCGAACCGGACGGTCCCATGATTGCGACATATTCTCCCTCTTCCATAGAAAAGTCTACATTTTTTAACACTGGAACCTTCATTTTCCCCTGCTGATATTCTTTATATATGCCTTTCAATTCCAGTATCATTCGATTCCCTCCACATTGCCGTCTGCACTCATACCAGGTGCTTCATCAATTGGCACAAGTTCTTCATTCGGATCGATCATATCTTCTGAACTGTCATCTGCTGTGTCTGCGGAATCTTCCTCCATATCCGGCTCTGTAAAGCTGTCTGCGCCGGATTCCATATCTGTGGAATCAATCTGTGCGTCATCCATATTTCCATAATCAGCATCCATATCAGTAATACCGTCTGCTCCTCCGCTCATCGTCTGCGCGAGATCTCCTACTTCTGTCTTCTCACCCTCTTCCAGAGAATCTGTCGGAAATGCAATCGCATCTTTCTTTGTCAGACCATCAACAATCTCATATTCTCCAAGACTGTCATCATGTTTTCCGAGAGTCACATATCGTTTTTCCAGTCGATTTTTGTCATTCGCTGCCCAGACATATGGTTCATTGGTATCTGTATCCAGAATATAATAATCGCTGAGCCACAGACCATCTTTTTTATCATCCTGTCCCATGTCTCGCTCTATATATACATGCTGTCCAAGCATAAGATCCTCTGACGAATCCAGTTCCACATAAAAAGGATAGGACGTAGAAGAAGTCTGATCATCTGAACCGGTGCTGGACATTCCCATATTCATATCACTGCTGTCGCTGTCCGAAGTTCCGTTATTCATATCAATGGAACCCATGGTTCCTTTCCAGGTTTTACTGCTGTCCACTCTGGATCTGATGATCACAGACTCTCCCGGCACAACAGAATCTCTGTTCTGTTCATTGACCTTACCTTTTACTCTGTAAGCACCTGTACTGAGAATCGTGATAAATGCAGAGCTGTCTGAACCGTCATCATTTGATGACATACTGTCCATTGTACTGCTGTCATCCACAGAATCACCGTCATCACTTGTCATCTTTGATGTATCAATTTTCTGGATCACACCATCTATTTCACTTCTCACTTCTGTATTCTGTGTGGCACTCTGCAGCTTGTCAATCTCAGCCTGTTTACTCTTCTGGCTGTATTCATTTTTCTTAAGATTCATCTTATTTGTTTCAATTTCAATTGTGTAAGAAAGCTGATCATCTGCCTTTGCTTTTTTCTTTTCCGCTTCAAGGGTGGAAATCTGTTCTGTCAGGCTGATCTGCTCATTTTTCAGTCTGTCCAGGTCAAGCTGTGCCTGTTTCAGATCATCTTCAATACTGCTGAGATCATATTCAAAGAGAAGTTGTCCTGCCTTGACTTCTTCCCCTGTCTTTACCTCTACTTCCTTTACTTTACGTCCACTTTCTATTTTTACGTTTACAGTTTTCTGCGGTTCTACCACACCTGCAAAACGATTGACTGCAGCCGTTTCCGTTCCGCTGATCACACTGACCTTAGATACATATACGATTGAATCTCCGGTTTTTCCCTGAGTGTTTCCGTAAAAGTGATACCAGACACCGGTTCCGATACCACCTGCTGCAATCAGGATTCCCAAAACGATAATAATACGCTTCTTCATAAGTTGCCTCCTTGATATTATCACCTTGTTCAGGCTAACATCTATTATACACTACTGCTTTTTTATATCATTATTATTCACTTTCCTATCATAGCAGATTCTGCCTTAAAATAAAAGCATTGTAATCAAATGGCAACATTTTTCACAATTTTTTCACGTTTTTTTTATGAATTTCGTTCATCTTTTTCACTTTTTTGACAGTCAGTACAAAATCTGTTAAAATAAACAGAAAAGTAACTGTCAAACAGTTGCACAGAAAGCACTGTGAAAGGAAAGAACACGTATGAATATAAACAAACACCTGATTCTTCTTTTCTCTGTCTTATTTTTTCTTTTTGCTGTATCTGTAAGCAGCGGCTGTTTCCGCAAAAATGAGTCAGATGTAAAGAGTGTAGTCAGAAATGAACTGGATCAGTTAAAAAATCTCGATTCAGAAACTACGCAAAAATACATACCCTATACAGAGCTGTTCCCCGATGCCACAGAGAATACTGATTTAACTGATGAAATCAATGAAACCTTTTCTCTCTTTTTCCGGAAATTTAATTACAAAATTTCGGATGTCATCGTCGGCACAGCCAATCATTCTGCCACTGTTTCTGTCAAACTGACCACAATCGATTCCAAAGTTCTTGCCAGAGATTTTAAAGCAGAACTTCTCCGGACACAGATCACAGAGTCAGCCCAGGCACAAAAAGGAAATATCAAAGATTCTTCCAGATCTCTTGAGGCTCATTATCTGATCCTGAATCACCTTTTAAACACAAATGACTATGATACAGCTGAGACAGACTGTAACATACAGCTTGTCAATACAGGCAATGATAAAAAGGAAAAATGGAAGATCCAGCGTACCAATTCTCTGGAAGATGACCTTGTCGGCGGTCTTATAGCTGATCTGGCAGATCCGGATATCCTTTCACCGGAAGATACCCTGACCGTATATCTTGATACTCTACAGAAACTGGATTTGAAAGAAATGACATCTTATCTGGGTGTAGTAAATATCATGAATACATCCGATACTGCAAAAAATTCCATTGCCTCAGCACTTGCCGAACAGATTCATAAAAATTTTAATTATGTCATTAAATCCAGCAGTGAAAATGGATACAATGCCACTGTTACAACTGAAATTACAACCTTTGACAGTGATTCGATCCTGGCTGATTATCAGGAAAAGCTTGATAAATATCTGGCTTCTGCTGACGCAGTTATCGATGGCTCCCAGAAACGATACGAGAAATCTTTCGAAATTCTTCTGAACAGCATCAATGATAATACCGTTACTACCGTCAATGATGTAGATTTTGTTCTAATCAATGATGGGGTATCCTGGAAACTTCAGGATGAGGGAAATACTTTGGGAAATGCTATTTTCGGTACTTTGACAGATTCTCCTCTCGAGACTTCTGATTCTGAGGATGAAAATATTTCTGCCGATACAGATAAGCAGACAGATGATAATACTTCTACTGAAAGCAGTTCCAATTAACGATTAGTCAATCGGATATTCGCAATCCGCTTCCGCTACTTGCTCATAACCAAATAACTGCTTCGCAGTTTGGTTAAACAACTAAAAAGGCCACCATATCACAGAAATGTTCCTTTCCCGAATCATTCTATGATATGGTGGTCTTTTTAATCTTTGTCTTATTCTTTTTACATCCCCGTTATAATTTTGATAAACAGTAAAACCAGAACGATCAGAATAATCGGTCTTACGATTTTATTTCCATTTTTCATTACCATTCCAGATCCTACATAATGCCCTGCAATGGAAAAAACAGAAGCTGCAAGTCCAAGATATATGACAATCTTTCCACTAAATAAAAAAACAACTAATGCCATTATATTAGAAGAAAGATTTGCAAGTTTCATAGTTCCGGAAGCTTTCGCTACGGGAAGTTTTGCTACTCCTGTATATAAAATAAGCAGAAACGTACCAGTTCCCGGCCCATAAAAGCCATCGTAGCAGCCAACAGCCAGAGAACACACCGCACACAAAATCCACTGTTTCTTTCTGGAAATCTCTACATTGCTGTTATCATCCAGATTTTTCTTCTTCATTACATAAAACGCAACAATAGGAAGTACTGGAATCAGCATCCATTTTAATATCTTATCACTGGAAAGAAGCGCAATATGAGCGCCTGCAAAAGAACCGACAAGAGCCATGGAAATACATGGCAGTGCAACTCCCCAGTCTACAAATTTATTCTTACATAAACGTGCTGTTGAAATCGCTGTCCCAGTTGCCGAGGATAATTTATTCGTTGCTATCGCATTGTGCATCGGAACCCCTGCAAGCAGATACGCAGGCAGGGAGATCAAACCACCCCCGCCTGCGATAGAATCAACTAATCCTGCAAGGAATACCAACGGGCATACAATCAAAAACGTCTGAATTGTAAGCTCCATCCTTATTCAGTTACTTCCTCCGGTCTTACTTCCAGTTCCAGTTCTTTTAACTGCTCCTCGCTTACGCGGCTCGGAGACTGAGTCATCAGACAGGAAGCATCTTTAACCTTCGGGAATGCGATTACGTCACGGATGCTGTCAACTTTCGCCATAAGCATTACCAGACGGTCAAGTCCGTATGCCAGTCCGGCGTGAGGCGGAACTCCATATTTGAATGCGTCCAGAAGGAATCCGAACTGCTCGTGAGCAGCTTCTTTTGTGAATCCAAGTGCTTCAAACATTCTCTCCTGAATATCATCCTGATGGATTCTGACACTTCCTCCACCAATTTCATTACCGTTTAATACGATATCATATGCTTTTGCACGAACTTTTCCAGGATCTGTATCCAGAAGTGGAAGGTCCTCTTCCATAAGCATGGTAAATGGATGATGCATTGCTGTGAAACGATTCTCTTCTTCACTCCATTCAAGAAGCGGGAACTCTGTTACCCATACGAAACGATACTCATTCTTATCAAGAAGATCCATCTGCTTTGCAAGTTCCAGACGAAGTGCGCCAAGTACATCATAAACCAGTTTCTTCTTATCTGCTGCAAACAGAAGTAAGTCTCCTGCTTTACCATCCATAGCTGCTACCAGAGCATCCATCTCTTCATCTGTCATGAATTTAGCAAAAGAAGATTTTCTTGTGCCATCTTCAGCGATTGCAATGTATGCAAGGCCTTTTGCACCGTAACCTTTGGCAAACTCAACCAGTTTGTCAATTTTCTTACGTGGCATAGCGCCCTGTCCTTCTGCATTGATACCACGAACACTGCCGCCATTTTCCAACGCAGAAGTAAACACGCTGAATCCACAGTTTTTAACTACATCACTTACATCATGAAGTTCCATTCCGAAACGCATATCCGGTTTATCAGAACCAAATCTGTCCATAGCTTCCTGCCATGTGATACGCTGGATTGGAAGTTTTACATCAATATCAAGTACTTCCTTGAACAGATAAGCAAGGAATCTCTCATTTACATCAATTACGTCATCAACATCTACAAAAGAGAGTTCCATATCGATCTGGGTAAATTCCGGCTGTCTGTCCGCACGAAGGTCTTCGTCACGGAAACATCTTGCAATCTGGATATAACGGTCATAACCAGAGCACATCAGAAGCTGTTTGTACAGCTGCGGAGACTGTGGCAGACCATAGAAATGTCCCGGATGAACACGAGACGGTACCAGATAATCTCTTGCACCTTCCGGTGTACTCTTACCAAGCATCGGAGTTTCAATTTCAAGGAATCCTTCTTTTGCGAAGAACTGTCTTGTAAGCATCATGACTTTGCTCTTAAGCATAATATTCTTCTGAAGGTCAGGTCTTCTTAAGTCAAGATAACGATATTTCAGACGGATTTCATCTTTTGTCTTGCTGTTCTCTTCAATTGGGAACGGAGGTACCTCTGCTTCAGACAGAACACGAAGGGATTTTACGCGAAGCTCAATTTCACCTGTTGCAAGATTCTTGTTAACAGCGCCGCCTCTTTCTTCTACCACACCGGTAACAGCGATTACGAATTCACTTCTCAGCTTACCTGCTTTTGCAAAACCTTCTTCATCAATGCTGCCATTCTCAAAAATCAGCTGCATGATACCGGAACGGTCTCTTAAATCTACGAAAATAATTCCGCCTTTATCGCGGGCTTTCTGAACCCATCCCATAAGGACAACTTCTTTGCCGATCATTTCCTTTGTTACTTCTGCACATCGGCATGTTCTGTGCAGTCCCTGCATACTTTCAGCCATGTTTCTTTCCTCTTTTCATGCTTTCTATATTATAAGAATTGTTGTAACTATCCGGCAGTCTGCTATCTCGCAATGTTGCTGAACAGTTACGAATTATTACATTCTGTCTTTAAAGAATTCTACAAACTCTGTATAGCCCTCTGCTGTCATCTGATCTTTCTGGAATTTCTTATTCTTCTTCATAATAGAAATATTGATCTGTGTTCCGGCATTACGCTCTTCCTGAGCCTGTTTCAGAATCGTCAGCATCTTGTCTGCCGGCATATTCTTCTCGATAAGATATGCTTTCTTACCATTCTTTGTCGGGATTTCATAATTTCTCTCAAGAAGAAGCATTACGATTCTCTCGAATCCAATTGAAAATCCGCAGGCAGATGTATTGTTTCCTGTAAATTTACCGATCATCTCATCATAGCGTCCACCGCCGCCTACGCTGCCGCCAAACTCATCCATAGAGATTTCAAAAATCGGTCCTGTATAATAAGACATTCCACGTACCAAAGTCGGATCGAAAGACATCTTAAAATCTGCTGTTTTAACAGAATCCACAGTAGAAATAATAGTCTCAAGATCCTCGGCAACCTTAGGATCCAGAACATCTTTTAATTTCTCCTTGCAATAACGGACACCCTCAATGTCAGAAGTGATCTCTTTGAAAAGTCCAAGATAAGTATCAATGCTCTCTTTTGCAAATCCTTCCTTCTCCAGTTCTTCTGCAACACCTTCCAGACCAATCTTGTCCATCTTGTCCAGAATGATAAACACAGTGTCAAAGCTTTCCTGTGGGAATCCACTGTACTGCGCCATCGCTTTTAAGATTTTTCTGTCGTTGATGCGAATCGTAAAGTTATGGAAATCCAGCTTTCCGAGCAACGTTGTGGTAGCAAGAACCAGTTCGATCTCAGCCAGATAAGTAGGCTCACCCAGAATATCAATATCACACTGCATAAACTGACGGAAACGTCCTCTCTGCGGTCTGTCTGCTCTCCACACATTGCCCATCTGAAGTGCCTTAAAAGGAGCCGGAAGCTCATTTGCGTTGTTGGAATAATATCTGGAAAGCGGCACAGTCAGATCGTAGCGAAGTCCGGAGTCAACCAGATCACTTTCTTTCTCTGCTTCCGCAAGTTTCAGTTTCTCCCCACGTTTCAGGATCTTGAAAATAAGTTTCTCATTCTCTCCGCCCTGTTTACTGGAAAGATTTTCAATATGCTCCACACATGGTGTCTCTATAGATGAAAAGCCAAATGTTCCGTATGTTTCACGAATCATGTTCATCACATAATTACGGATTTCCATCTCTTTTGGTAAAATGTCCTTCATACCGGTTACCGGTTTCTTCTTTAATGCCATGTTGTCCTCCTCTTTTATAAAAATTCTGCCCGTCTCCATTATGAACCACTCTCTGAAACGCAAGAAAAACCTGCATATCAAAATTTTTTACTTCATCGATCATCAACTCCATAACTGAAGAAATATCAAATCCTCTTCTGTATGGTCTGTCAGAGATCAATGCTGCATATACATCGCAGACTCTGAGTATCCGGGCACCTATGGGTATGTCATCACCTGCTTTATTGGACGGATATCCACTGCCATCATAATTCTCATGATGGTACAGGATACTCTCCAATACAAAATCCGAATATCCCTGCCCTTTAAGTTCCTCATATCCCAATGTAGAATGCATCCGGACATACTTCAGTTCCTCGATCACCAGAGGATCCTGCTCCTGTCCGTTAATATAACTTGTCAGCTTCAGCTTTCCTATATCATGGAGCATTCCTGCTATTGCAAGCTCATAACACTGTTCATGCGGCAGTCCCATCTCCTCTGCAACCGCATAAGCCAGATTACTTACCAGCATTCCATGATGCAGTTCAGAAGCAAGGTCAAATTCCAGGATCCTCTGCTGTGAACCTGCTGCTGTCTTTTGTACTGTGTCCAAAATGTTACCTCCACATCCTACAGCCAGGTAGCTATTGCTGTCCGTTTTCTCTCGATCATCTCATCAATGCGGGAAATATAATTAGAAACGTCTTTTACATTCTCCACACGTTCAATTCTCTGTCCATGGTCAAAGACCAGCTTGGAAGAACCGCCTGCCCCCAGTGCGATGATAGGCTGTTTTTCCTCCATAATCAGTATATTGTAAATTCCCGCTTTGTCAACCTTTGCATAGCCAACATTTTCAAAATTTCCCTTCATATTCTTCTGTCTGTACAGATAATAAGGACCCATTCCCATTTCATACGCAGTTTTCATGGTCAGATCCATAATCTCCTGATTATTCTCAAAAGACATTTCCTGATATTTCTCTTTAAAAATATTCAGCCTTGCTGCACGTTTCACTGCCAGTGAATGTACGGTAATACTGTCCGGTGCCAGTTCACGAACCTGTTCAAGAGTCCGCTCTACCATGTGAATATCCTCACCCGGGAGTCCTACGATCAGATCCATGTTAATGTTATCGTATCCCAGCTCTCGTGCCAGATGAAACGCTTCTTTTGTCTGCTCCACAGTATGTCTGCGGCCGATAATATCCAGGGTTTCCTGATTCATAGTCTGTGGATTTACGGAAATTCTTGTTACCGGATACTCCCTGATCGCCATCAGCTTTTCACGTGTAATACTGTCCGGTCTGCCGGCTTCCACAGTAAACTCTGCCAGTCCTTCATAGCCAAAAGCTTCTCCCACTGTATCCAGGAGCTTACGGATCTGATGTGGAAGCAGTGTAGTCGGGGTACCGCCGCCAATATAGATGGTGTCCAGTTTTCTTCCCTTCATCATAAGAGCAGTCTCTCTTACCTCACGGCAGAGAGCTTCCACATATTCATCTGTTCTCTTCTCCCACACTTTCAGCGGATAGGAGCTGAAGGAACAATACAGACAGATACTTGGGCAAAACGGGATTCCAATATAAAGGCTGTATCCATTTTCATAGTCAATATCCTTCAGAATCTCTCTTTCCCTGTTTGCAATAGTGATGGCAAGCGCTGTTTTCTGCGGACTCACCAGATATCTCTCACGCATCTCCCGGGCTGCTTCCGTATTTTTCATTCCGGATTCGATCATTCCCATTGCCAGTTTGGCAGGACGTATTCCTGTCAGATTTCCCCATGGAAGAGTTCTGCCCGTCAGTTTTACCAACAACTGATACAGAGCATATTTGATATTATCTTTATTCTCTTTTCTCAGAGCATGAGCATCCTGTATTCCACAGCCTGCATTCTCTTTAGAAAGTATGTCTGCGGAAATTACCCCTTTTTGCTCTGTTTCCTGTTTCGACAGATTCTCTGTCCTTTCGTATTTTATGATATAACTGTCATTATCCCGTTCCACACTGAAGCGGAGGTCATACTCTGCTTCAGTATTTTCATAAAGAGTATGTATCTCCGCTTCGGGATAAAACGCTTTGATCAGTTCATAAACATCATGTTCAAAATCTCTGTTCTTAAACAGAATGCCTATTTTACACAAATGGATTATACCTCTTTTCATAACCAATAGTGGTAGATGCATCATGTCCGGGGAAAACCTCGGTCTCTTCAGGAAGCGAATCTACCAGTTTATGGAGACTTCTCACAATTTCTGCTGTACTTCCACCCGGAAAATCCGTTCTTCCAACAGAGCCATAGAACACTGTATCACCGCTGAACAATACACCTTCATCTTTCAGATAATAACAGCAGCTTCCTTTGGTATGTCCCGGTGTATGGATCATCTGAACGGAAAATCCCGCCAGTCTGATAACATCCAGATCCTCCAGAAATACATCCGGCACAATAGAACATCCCTGTCCATAATGTACAGTCATATTGATCGAAGGTTCGCGGAGCATCTCCTCTTCCTGACGACAGGCATAAATCGGAATATTATATTTCTCCTTTACTGCCTGTGCAGCCAGAATGTGGTCAAAATGTCCATGGGTAAGAAGAATCGCCACCGGTTTTCCATTCATCCGGGAAATCTTCATTTCAATCTTCTCCGGACAATCTGCGGGATCAACAATGATCAGTTCTCCGGTTTCTTTATTCTTAAGGAGATAGCAATTTGTATATACAGGTCCTAATATACATTTCTGTAATTCTAAATTCTTCATGTTATTCCTTTCTGTCAATCTGCAGCAGTTCCATAAAATAATGTTCCAGCAGATTTTTCCATGATCAGCCTGTAGTTCTCTCTACGTCAATGACACTCTCTACCTGACGGATCTTCTCGATCAGGGAACGCAGTTCCTCTTTGCTTCCAATCTCAAAACTCATGGAAATAGTTGCCTTCTCCTGCTTGCTTGTACGGCTGTTGATACTTCGCAGGTCGATCTTACGTTCTGTAAATATTTTAGAAAGATCCACAAGAAGCCCTGTACGGTTATTTGCATAAACCTGAATCTCAGCCATATACTTCTCTTTTTCCTTGGTATCAGGCTGCTGCCATTCCGCCTCGATCAATCGTGTCCTGTCCGTCTCAGACATATTCAGCACATTGACGCAATCTGTACGATGGATTGTGATTCCACGTCCTCTTGTAACAAAGCCTACAATCTCGTCACCCGGGATCGGATTACAGCACTTGGAAAAACGGACTGCCACATCATGGATTCCTTTTACCACAATTCCACTCTTGCTCTTGGCAATGTGAAGCTTCTCCTGTGTCTCAGAAGCAGCCTCAAGAACCTGCTCATCTGTCAGATTCTTCTTATTTTCCTTATCATAAGCCTCTACCAGCTTATTGAAAACCTGACCTTCTTTCAATCCGCCATGACCAATTGCAGCAAGTACTGAATCCCAGTCCCTGAAACCATATTTACGCAAAACAGCCTCCAGATACTGGGTTTTTGTATAATTTGCGATCTTAAATCCCTTTGCACGCGCATACTGCGCAAGCATCTCCTTGCCCTTAAGGATATTATCTTCTTTTAATTCCTTCTTGAACCACTGGTTAATCTTGTTCTTTGCCTGAGTACTCTTAACCAGTTTCAACCAGTCGCGGCTTGGTCCCTGAGAATTCTGTGAAGTAATGATTTCAATACGGTCGCCGTTTTTGATCTCATATTCAATCGGAACCAGCTTACCGTTAACTCTGGCACCTACCATCTTATTTCCGACTGCACTGTGAACACTGTACGCAAAATCCACCGGTGTAGAACCGCTTGGAAGTGTTTTAACATCTCCCTGTGGAGTGAAACAGTAAACACTGTCCGCAAAAAGATCCAGGTCATTCTTCAGAAGACTCATGAATTCTTTGTTATCAGACATGTCTCTCTGCCATTCCAGAATCTGACGCAGCCAGTTCAGTTTCTCTTCCTCACTCTTACCTACAGGAGCCTTTCCGTCAGACGACTCCTTATATTTCCAGTGTGCAGCGATACCATATTCTGCAGTTCTGTGCATTTCATAAGTACGGATCTGGATTTCAAAGGGCTGTCCGTTGGGTCCGATCAATGTGGTATGCAATGACTGATACATATTGGGTTTCGGCATGGCAATATAATCTTTAAACCGTCCCGGAATTGGCTTATACATCTCATGGATCACACCAAGGGCAGCATAACAATCCTTCACTGTATCTACAAGAATACGGACAGCAAATAAATCATAAATCTGATCAATAGTCTTATCCTGATTTACCATCTTCTTGTAGATGCTGAAAAAGTGTTTTACACGTCCGTCCACCTGCGCCTTAATATTGGCATCATCCATATGTTTCTTAACTTCTTTTACAATCGCACCTACAAACTGTTCTCTCTCGCTTTTACGCAGGGCAACCTTATGCACCAGGTCATAATATACATCCGGCTTAAGGTATTTCAGCGACAGGTCATCCAGCTCTACCTTTATCTTGGAAATACCCAGACGCATGGCAATAGGAGCATAAATATCCATGGTCTCTCTGGCCTTTTCCTGCTGCTTTTCAGGACGCATATACTGTAAGGTACGCATATTATGAAGACGGTCTGCAAGCTTGATCAGAATAACTCTGATATCCTTAGCCATGGCAAGAAACATCTTTCTGAGGTTCTCTGCCTGAACTTCTACTTTATCCGCAGAATAAGATAACTGTCCCAGCTTGGTAACACCATCCACAAGAAGTGCAACCTCTGAACCAAATTCCTTCTCAACTTCCTCATAGGTCATCCAGGTATCTTCAACTGCATCATGAAGAAGACCTGCAACTATCGTTTCTTTGTCAAGTTCCAGATCTGCCAGAATGATGGCAACACACAAAGGATGAATGATATATGGCTCTCCAGACTTTCTCTTCTGTCCTTCATGAGCTTCACTTGCAACCTTATATGCCTTCTCTATCATGGAAATATCTGTTGATGGATGATACTTCAGAACACTGTTTATCAGTTCTTTATAAAGCACCTCCGGACTTGTAAAATCATGCATGGTCTTTACTGCCGCATCTGCTCTCTTTACAGATTCCAGCTTCTCTTTTTCAACCTGCATTTCATCTTTTTTTGCTTCTGTACTTTTTGTTATCTCTGTCATATGCTCCCACCTGCCTGTCCTGCACAATCAGCTGTGCTTATTTACCATCATAACAAATTACAGACGCTACATCATACCCATTCAGTCTTTCGCGTCCCTTTAAACCTGCAAGTTCCATGAGAAATACAACCTTGACAACCTCACCGCCAAGCTGTTCCACCAGCTTGATCGCTGCTTCGATCGTACCGCCTGTTGCGATCAGATCATCAACGATAACCACTTTCTGACCTGGTTTTATGGAATCTTTATGCATTTCAATCTCTGCACTGCCATATTCCAGATCATAGCTTACAGATACTGTTTCGCGGGGAAGTTTGCCTTTTTTACGAATCGGTACAAATGGTTTATGAAGATTATATGCGATCGGTACACCAAAGATAAAGCCTCTGGACTCTGTTCCTGCAATCACGTCCACATCTATATCCTTAAGACAGTCCTGCATGGAGTCGATTGCCAACTGCAGGCCATCCGCGTCCTGCAGAACACTTGTAATATCTCTGAAAATAATCCCCGGTTCAGGAAAATCCGGTATACTTAATACATAATCTTCAATTTTCTTCATTTTATTTCTCCTCCAGTGTGTGTTATATTGCTGTTCGCTCATAAATATTTTATAGTATATCACCTTTTTATTTCAGAATCAAGTTACTGTTAAGCCCTGACATTTGTATTTCCAGGCTTACCGGCGGTTACAAACCAAGCGGTAATATTAACAGTAATTCTGAATAATAATCTGAAGACTCTCTCGTCCCCTGAATCTGTTGATCTCCGGATAATAAGTAACAGAAATACTGTCTTTTTCCCTGATAAAGTTCACAAAATCCTCTGCTTCTCCGAAATAAATGCCTTCCACTGAAATCCCCTGCGGATCGAGAAGTTTTAATTTTACTACATTTTTATTTTTCCCGATAATACTGTGATCAAGCACTCTGAGATTTTTCTGCGCAAAGACCGGTTTTGTATTCCCTTTTCCAAAGGGTTCCAGAAGCGAAATCTGTTCTACCAGTTCTTTTGTAATATAAGACACAGGCATCGGCACATCAATCACGATCTTAGGACGCAATTCTTCGTCCGTCAACGTACAGTTGACATTGAGGCGTCTCCGGAATTCTTCTATATTTTTTTCTTCTATAGACAGACCTGCTGCCATCGGATGACCTCCAAACTGTATCATCAGGTCTGCACATTTTACCAGTTCTTCATACATAGAGTAACTTTCTATTGATCTTCCGCTTCCTTTTGCACTTGTCTCACCGCCCGTCAATACAAAGGCCGGCCTGTGATATTTTTCCCTGATCCTGCCTGCTATAATACCGGCAAGACTTTCATGACAATCCGGAAGATAAACTACCAGTACTCTGTCATTTTTCAGCTCTGTAGTCTCTATAATCCGGATTGCCTCTTCTTTTCCTTTCTCAGTGAGAGCTTTTCGGCTCTGATTAAGAGCTGTAAGATCTCCGGCAAGCCTTGCTGCTTCTTCCTTTGTTTTTGCATTGAGAAGTGCAAGAGAACGGGCAGCTGTATCCAGTCTGCCACTGGCATTGATACATGGTCCCAGCACAAATCCGATATGATAAGCTGTGATTTTAGCATCTTCCAGAGAATTTGCTCGGATCAGTTCCTGCAATCCTTGATTTTTGGTATTTTTCAGACGGCACAGCCCTTCTTTTACCAGAATCCTGTTCTCTCCCTGAAGATCCATAACATCTCCTACTGTTGCAATAGCCGCCAGTTCATAATAATCTTCCAGCTCCTCTGCCGGAACACCAAATCTCTCGTAAAGTGCTGCAATATATTTAAAGGCCACCACTGCCCCACACAGGTTTTTATTCGGGTATGGACAATCATATTGTTTCGGATTCAAAATCGCATCTGCCGGCGGAAGCACCATCTGGCGTTCTCCCTTTTCCTCCCTGTAAGGAACCTCATGATGATCTGTAATAATCACTGTCATTCCCTTATCCTTTGCCATCTGGATTTCAGCAGCCGCAGCAATTCCATTATCACAGGTCACGATCGTATCGATCCGGTCCGTTTCCGCTCTTTCTATAAGATGTGCATGAATCCCATATCCGTCTGCAACTCTGTCCGGAATATAAGTATCCACATCTGCTCCGATCCTCGCAAGGCCTTTCATTAAAATGTATGTAGAGGTCACACCATCAATATCATAATCACCAATAATACGGACTTTTGCTTTCTGCGATATTTTTTTCTCCAGGATATCTACAGCTTTTTCCATATCCTTCATCAGCCAGGGAGAAGGAAGCTCTTGTACTGTTCCTGACAGATACTCTCTTATCTTATCTTCTCCGATCACATCTCTGTTCCTGATCAGTCTCGCAATCACCGGATCAATATGAAACTGTTGACCGATCTGGTTAAAATCTGCTCTTTTTGCTGCTATTACCCATTTCTCCATATATTTTCTCTCCTCATAAAAATATCCCGGAGTTTTACCCCGGGATATTTCTGTCTGCCTGTTTTTCAGACAATTATTGTTTTATTCAGCATCATCATTCTGCTGTTTTTTAGCTGCTTCTTCGGCAGCCAGACGTTCAGCTACTCTTTTTCTGTTTTTCTTCTTTGGCTGAGTCGGATCTTTCTGTGATACATCACGTGCTTTCTTCGGCTTTGAAGAGGACTTTGCAGATGCGGAAGCTGCAGCAATTGCCGGCTGTCCTTTTCCTGCAAATTTCTTTTTCATCACATACCACAACGCACCTGTAATACATACAGAAGAATATGCACCGACAAGAACACCAACCATCAGAGGTGCTGCAAATTCACGGATAGAAGAAACACCCATGATATAAAGAACAGCTACCATAACAAAAGTTGTAAAAGAGGTATAAATACTTCTTGTAAGAGTCTGAGTGATACTTGTGTTTACAATTTCTGCCAGTTTTTCTCTGGAACCACTGTGAAGGTTCTCACGTATACGGTCAAAAATAACGATTGTAGCATTGATAGAATAACCTACGATTGTAAGCATGCAGGCAATAAATGTATTACCGACAGATACTCTGGCAATAGCATAGAATGCAAGTACAACCAGAACATCATGCAGAAGCGCCAATACCGCACTGCTTGCAAAACGGATGTCTTTAAATCTGAACCAGATATAAAGAAGCATACAGATTGTAGCTACTATAACGGCTACGATCGCATCACGACGCATTTCACTACTTACTGTAGAAGAAATACTTTCTGTGGAAATCGTGCTGTCATCTACACCAAATTTCTCAACCAGTGCACTCTGCAGAGCTTCACGTTCGCTCTGATTCAGAGAACGTGTCTTGATCACAACCTGATTTGTTCCGACTACCTTTGTAGGCTGAACATTTTTATCTCCTGTCACCTCTTCTACAACAGGAGTTACTTCAGAATCAATGGTCTTAATATCCATATCTTCATTAAATGTAACAGTTGTAGAAGTACCGCCTGAGAACTCAAGGCTGTAATTTAACGCTTTGTTTCCTGCATGCGAATTAGCAAACATCGCTGCCGGACCGCAGAGGATCAGGATAATGGAAATAGCAAAAAATACTTTCTTCTTTCCAAGGAAATCAACTGCCTTACGTTCTTTTGCAGATCCGTAGAATTTCGGATCACGTACACCAACTGCATAAAGTGCATTTACAATCAGTCTGGATACAACCAGTGCTGTAAACATGGAGATCACGATACCAAGGGCAAGTGTATAAGCAAATCCCTTAACAGTACCTGAACCAAGCCACATCAGCACAAAGGCTGCGATCAGTGTTGTAATATTTCCATCAAAGATTGCAGAGAAAGCTTTGCTGAAACCGGACTTAATAGAATTCCTTACTGAAACTCCTGCACCAATTTCCTCTCTGATTCGGGCATAAATAATAACATTGGCATCCACCGCCATACCGATACCAAGAATAATACCCGCAATACCCGGAAGAGTAAGAGTAATATCAAAGGCATTCAGCGTGATCAGCATTAATGATGTATAAAGAATCAGTGCGATACCTGCAACTACACCAGGTACGCGGTATGCAATGATCATAAAGATAATAACGATGATCAGACCGATCGCACCTGCAAGAACACTTGTAGAGATTGCTTCTTCACCAAGCTGTGCAGCTACAACACTGGAACGAAGTTCTTCCAGTTCCAGTCCCAGAGAACCGATACGGATATAAGAAGCAAGGTTCTGTGCTTCTTCCAGGTCAGACATTCCGCTGATCTGTGCTTTTCCGCCGGAAATCTCTTCATTTACATTCGGAGCACTGATAATGTTATTGTCATAGACGATAGCGATCTGCTTGCCTACATTATTCTTTGTAGCTTCTGCAAATTTTGTTTTACCACTGTTTTCTCCATCAGAAGTAAGAGTAAGACTTACCACATATTCCTTTGCACTTGTGTTCTGATTCTGGATCGCACCACCCTGGGCATCTGCTACATCAGAACCTTCCAGAACAACACTTCCGGATTCCTTGATCTCATCCATAGTTCTGGAGAGAACATATCCATCCTGTCCTGTAGTAAAGTTCTGGTTTCCGTCAGCATCTTCTTTTGTGATGAAATACAGGGAACCTGGTTTACCCAGATCATTCAAAATAGTATCTGCATCTGTAACACCAGGAATTTCAACTGTAATACGGTCTGATCCTTCCTGGTATACCTGAGCCTCAGTACTGTACTGCTCTACACGCTTCTGAAGCTTGTAGATCGTATCTGACATCTCTTCGCTTGTCGGATTGCTCTCCTTAGCCTGGTAGGTAATGCTGACACCACCGGCAAGATCAAGACCCGTGTTGATATGTTTTGCTGCACCGGTTCCGGTAGGACCGATACCTACGGCTGCAGTAAAGCAAAAGAACACAGTCAGGATCAGTGTCAGAAGCAGCACTACGATTCCTTTACTTTTCTTCATAGTTCTTTTCCCTTCTTGATTTTTTGTCCGCGGTCATGTTCATCCGCCTGCCAGCCATTTTCTGTTATGATAACAGCCGACGGCGGTATCAGTCAGACAGATTACTGCCCACTAATCACATGCCAGTGCGGCTTTTATCATGATGGCGCACTCCACACGTTTTCTCTGGAGTTCGCATCCGATTTCATAATTGCCTTTGATATCTCCCTGGAAATGGAATGCATTTGCCGCACATCCGCCACTACAGTAGAAACGTGCGAAGCAGTCTTTGCAGTCTTTCTTTGTGTAAACGTTGCATCCGCCGAATTCCTTCTGGATTTCCGGCTTTGTGATGCCTTCATCTACATTTCCCATGAGATACTGTTCTTCACCAACAAACTGGTGACATGGGTAAAAATCACCCCAGGGTGTTACAGCCAGGTACTCTGTTCCTGAACCGCAGCCTGACAGTCTCTTGTATACACAAGGGCCACCTGTAAGGTCGATCATAAAATGGAAGAAGTTAAATCCTTTTCCCTCTTTCTCTCTTTTAATCATTTCTTTTGCAAGAGTATCATACTCTTCCATGATCTGGGGGATATCCTCCTCGCGGATCGCATATTCCTCCGTATCAGCCGCAACTACAGGCTCTACAGAAATCTGTTTGAATCCAAGATCTGCCAGATGAAGCACATCCTTGGAGAAATCAAGATTATGGTGGGTAAAAGTACCTCTTACATAATACTTGTCCTGATTTCTGGATTCTGCAAACTTCTGGAACTTCGGCATGATCAGGTCATAGCTTCCTGCACCTTTTCTGAATGGACGCATGTAATCATGTACTTCCTTACGTCCGTCCACACTCAGTACAACGTTGCCCATCTCTTTATTGCAGAATTCCATTACTTCATCATTCAGAAGAACTCCGTTTGTTGTTAAAGTGAAACGGAATTTCTTATTGTGAAGCTTTTCCTGCTCTCTGCCATATTTTACCAGATCTTTTACAACCTGCCAGTTCATCAGCGGCTCGCCGCCAAAGAAATCTACTTCCAGGTTTTTCCTGGAACCGGAGTTCGCGATCAGGAAATCAAGAGCTTTTTTGCCGACTTCATAAGACATAAGAGCTCTTCTGCCATGATATTCGCCTTCTTCGGCAAAACAATAACGGCAGGCCAGATTGCAGTCATGAGCAATGTGCAGGCACAATGCTTTTACAACGGTCTGCCGGTTATTTGAAAATTCTTCAATTACATTCTCATAAACATCTTTTGTAAAAAGCATTCCATCTTCTTTCAGCTTATTACATTCTCTTACAGATGTCTCAATATCTTCTCTGTTATATTTGTTTTCCAGTTTCTCTGCAATAGCTTCTGTGCCAAGGCCCTCTTCCAGATATGGAAGAACCTCATATGTAACCTCATCTACCAGATGGATGCATCCACTGTTGATATCCAGTACAATATTAAAGCCATTGCTTTTATAACGGTGAATCAGACTCATTTTACTAAAATCCTTTCTAAGCGTAAGATAAGCAGCGGAATAAAAGTTCCGCTGCTTATCTCATTTCTCCATAGCTGATCTTATTTCTGCTCGCAGCTCTGGTTTCCTACTGTACAGGAAGTTTTACATGCGGACTGGCAGGAAGTCTGGCACTCGCCACATCCACCTTTTTTTACAGTGTTCTGTAAATTCTTTGTATTCAGGGTTTTGATATGTTCCATAACTCTATCCTCCTTATGTAATTATATTCTTGGCATAGTATATCATATATCTTTTCATTTTAAAAGCTTTTTTTTACGACAGCATTCCACCCAGTGTTCCACCGCCTGTGCACATAAAAAATGTTGTAACTGCATGAGCTGCACTCATATCCCAGCCGCCTTTTGCCATAACAGAGACAGTCAACAGTAATACATAGTAAGCCAGACCTGTGATAACACCCCACAGATATTTGTCTTTACGCACAATTTTGCCGGCCATAAAGCCTCCCATGAAACATGCAAGTACATAAATTATAATAATACCCGCATCTACAGCTGTTTCTCCCAGATCAAAAGCAAACAGTACCAGGGCCAAAAGCAGTAATGCCACTCCTGTTAATGCATATGCAAATAATAGTGATTTCAAAATTGCTCTGACTTTCATTGCTTCCCCTCCTGTTAAACTATATGGGGGAGGAATCAGTGTTATTCTTTTATTTCTTTCTCTTTTTTATAAATACAGCCACACCGGCGATCACTGCAGCTGCCACAAACAGTATCACAAACGGCATAATTGATGTTGTATCTCCGGTATTTACTGTATTGTTATTTTTCACAGCTTTATTTTCCGTTGAATTATCATTCTGATCAGAAGAAGAACCATTATTGCTGTCAGAACTGTCATTCACAGATACTGTATTGTTCTTTCCGGAATCAGAGCTCTGACTGTCGGAGGAAGCCGGTGCAGGAGTTACCGCATCTGTGTCGTCCGTATCATTCCCCGCATCAGGTCCTACTAATTGTCTGCTTCCTGCAATTCCAAATGGACTGAAAGAATGTGTGCTGAATACCATAATACCATTCTCTACACTCGGAATAATCGTCTCAGTTGCCCCGTTATCCAGGAGATGTTCGATAGTATACTGATATCCGGATTTTACCGGCACAGTGACACTGATATAATCTCCATTAGGGATCTCGTATTCTGTATTATTCTTAAGATCCCAGAGTTCAAATTCATAAGACTGGAAAATCATTGCATCTGATTCATTGGTAAACTGATAGCTGTCACCGCTTGAAACTCTGAACTGTACATACCATGGAAGATTAACTCCGCTTACTGTAATACCGTCGCAGGTATGATTAAGTGCGGCCCTCTCTTCTTTTTCTTCATCAGAAAGAGAATCCTCTGCATCTGTAGGACGGTCATCCTTATCGTCCGGCAGAACAGGATTATCAAAGATATTATCACCTGCGCCATCTTCATCATCTTTCTTCGTATCTTCTTTATCCTGTGTCATATCATCTGCAGGTTCCAGCTTACCGGTAGTTTCTGTATCTTTATCCGTCTTATCTGCATTGCTGTTATTATCTTTGTTGTTTTTATTATCTGTTTTATCTTCTTCAATCTTATTCTCTTCATTGTCTGTATCAGTTTTATTATCCTGATCTGATTTACTTTCCTTATCTTCTTTATTGTCTGTATCAGCGTTTTCATCTGCGGCAGGTTTTTCTGACGAAGTTTCAGGCGTTTCTGTTGGATCTGCATTTTCTGTTGGATCTGTTTTACCTGAGCCTTCTGTCTTATCAACATTATCACCATCCGTAATACTGTTCACTATTACATTGATGTAACCGACAACCGCGCCGCTCTCCGGATCCCATCCATCCACATGGCTTAAATCCTGCCCTTCTGCCGGTATAAGAAGTACCTCACAGCTCTGTACACGCTGTGCAGGAACGAAACTTCCATCTGCCCATTCAAAAGTTCCATATTCCGTTGCCGGAAGTTCTACATCCGCAAGTTCTACAGGCTTATCAAGCGTAATGTTGTCCGGGATCAGAGAAGACACAGTATTCTCCTGTGACTCAGCCGCACTGACCTGTCTTGTTACACCCGGTATATTATTTCCTGCAATCAAAGCCGCTGTTAAAGCCGCTGCCGCCAAAATACCCGTTCCTTTTAATTTATTTTTTCTTATTCTTATATTATTGGACATATCGCACCTCTATATTTATATTCGATTCTTATGTTTCCTGATAATCATTTTTTTACTTTCAGCCAAATATCAGTTCTCTTTTTACGTAATACAATAATATTACATATCTGTATATTATCAAACTTTTATCATTTTGTAAATATTCTGTAATGTTTTTTTTCATTTTAATCGAGTGAATTATAACACAAATCTTACTTTTTCGACAGTCCTCTTTTAAATTTTTTTATACTATCTTTGAACCAAAAGCTTTTTCTTGATTTTTTATATGAAATCATGTATATTTTGCTTAAATGTTTTATGATATGATTCAATCAATAAAGATAATCAAAAGGAGTGAATAAATCTTGGATTCAAGTATTGCCTTTCAGGCGGTGGCGATTCTGATACTGATCGCACTTTCTTCATTTTTTTCTTCTGCGGAAACCGCTATGACAACCGTAAATAAGATTCGGATACAGTCTCTTGCCGAGCAGGGCAACAAACGTGCTGTTATTCTGGAAAAAATAATTTCCAATTCCCCAAAGATGCTCAGTACCGTATTAATCGGAAACAACATTGTAAATATGTCTGTTTCTTCTCTCATGACTACACTCACCATAAAGATTCTGGGAAACGCATATGTAGGAATCACAACCGGCATCCTGACTCTGCTGATTCTCATTTTCGGTGAGATAACCCCCAAAAACCTGGCAACAATTCATGCTGAAAAATTGTCCCTGGCCTATTCAAGAATAATATACGGGCTTATGATTCTCCTTACTCCCGTTGTTTTCATTGTAAATAAAATAACAGAAGGTGTACTGGTCATTCTGCATGTTAACCCGGACGAAAAGGCAAATGCCATGACTGAACATGAACTGCGTACCCTCGTCAATGTAGGTGAAAAAGACGGCGTCATTGAAAACGAAGAAAAACAGATGATCTACAATGTGTTTGATTTTGGCGATTCAACTGCAAAAGATGTCATGATTCCCAGAATCGACATGACCTTTATAGATATCAATTTTTCCTATGATGAACTTATGGCGGTCTTCAGTGAAGATATGCATACCCGTTTTCCGGTTTATGAGGACAACACTGATAACGTAATCGGTATTATCAATATGAAAGATCTTCTTGTTTATCCAAAGGACAAACCTTTTTCAATCCGCAACATCCTGCGTGAGCCTTATTTTACCTATGAATACAAAGCTACAGCAGACCTGATGATTGAAATGCGTAAAGCATCCGTCAATCTGGCAATCGTTCTGGACGAATACGGTGCCACAGCCGGTCTGGTCACATTGGAAGACCTGTTGGAAGAGATCGTAGGTGAGATTCGCGACGAATACGATGAGGATGAAGTCGAAGATATTAAAGAAATCCAGCCTGAAAGAGAATATGTTGTTCAGGGTTCTGCCAAGCTGGATGATATCAACGAAGCCCTCCATATTAATCTGGAATCTGAAGATTATGATTCTATTGGCGGATATATTATTGAACAGCTTGACTGCCTTCCCAAAGAGGGTCAGTCTGTCACACTTGAAAGTGGCATCCGCCTGGTTGTTGACCGTCTGGACAAAAACAGAATCGAACTTGTCCACATCTGGCTTCCCGAGAAGAAAACTGAAACAGAAGAACAGCCGTAACTGTCATCTCTCCAGCATCAGTGAAAATTGTTTCACGATTCTGGAGAGTTCTCCTGTAACCGCATCAATTCCTTCTTCGTTCTTTTTCCAGTTTTCTCTGGTAATTCCATCTGCATTCACAGGCACCACATAAAATTCTGTTTTCGGATACAAGAGCTGATAATACATCAGACATCTTCTTGCATGGTAAGATTTGCAGCACAAAATCGCTCTTTCTATTTCCAGTTCTGCATGATCTGTCACCTGTCTGGAATAAATTGCGTTCTCATAAGTAAAGGTTGCCTGGTCTTCTTTCAGGATTTTCTGATCCGGAACTCCGTTTTTTATAAGAACATCCCTGAGAAATTCCCATTCTGTTCCATATTCCTTATCATATACATTGCTTTTTTCAAGAACGCCTGAAAACTTTCCATTTACTACACTGTATTTTCCACTGGGCAGAATCCAGTCCGCCATCCCTTTCTTAAACAATTCTGCTGCTTTTTCCGCCATCTGCGGATAACCATTTCCAGGGACAAAAATAATATCAGATTTTTCCGGCTTGTTTTCTGCAAAAATAAACTCTTCTGAACTTTTTAAAAATTTTTCATATACGTCATTCATCATTACTAACTCCTCGTTATCTGTTTTTTCTACAGCACCTCTCAAATAATGCGTTTGTAACAGTCCAACAAAAATTCACGCTCTGATGAACCGGAACAATATGCATTATTTACGAAGATTTCTATGGAATTTCTATAGATAGATACAGTGTACCATATTTTTTCTATTAACGTACAACCAAGTTAATTCTTAAAACTATGTCCCCCACTGCTTATGTTACTGTTCACTCTGTTCACAGCAACACGCTTCGCGATGCACAGACTTCCAATATTTCCAGAAGGCTATTTTGTCACAATAACCGTACTGTAACCATCATCCCTCAGTCTCTGCTCCATATTTACTGCATTACCAATCTGCTGATAGGCACCTGTCTGAACTTTATACAATCCGTTTTCATGTAACATAAAAGAGGGATAACCTTTTTCCAGTAACTGATATAACATACGGTCCGCATTCTCTTTTTTTCTGAACGCTCCAGTCTGCACTCTGTAATAAAGCGGTTCCTGCACTGTTTCCTCATCCAGGCTTCCAAGAATCGCATCTGCAATTCCCTGAGCTATATCGCTAAACTTGTTATCAAACAGTTTATTATCTTCTTCGGAATTGATAAATCCGGTTTCTATTAAAAGAGCCGGCATCCTGGTTCGTCTGAGGACCACAAGTCCCGGCCGCTCTTTTACACCGATTTCGCGGAATCCCACTTCTCCCAGAGCTCCCAGAATATTCTCAGCCATCTGATATTTAATCCCGCTTTTATCATAAATCAGAACTTCCGCTCCATTATACTGATTTTCCTTTGGACTGCTGTTTCGGTGAAATGAAATAAAGTAATCTACTCCTGCCTGATTTGCAAGCTGTGCCTTCTCAAAAGGTGTCTGATAGACATCACCGGTACGGGTATAAGAGATATCAATCCCTTTATTTTTTAAAATCTCACCTACCGCAAGAGCAAGTTTAAGATTGTCATTCTTTTCCTGTCTTCCCTTATATACGGCTCCCGGATCCTGACCTCCATGTCCGGCATCCAGCATGATCGAATATGCCATGACGACACTCTGCTTTCTTCATATACTCTTTATACTATATGAATTAAAAATATAATTGTGCAGGTCGCTTGACTTTTTCACACTAAAGCGTTATACTTTAAAACGTCATAGTCGAATAGCCCGATGACATTATCCGAATCATTTACCAGTACTGCTTTCCCTGCAGAAAATCATTCGGATTCAGGTAAGTTTTATATTATCAAATAATAAACGCAATTCTTACCTGACTTAATTTAAACATTATATTAGGAGGATATATCATTATGAAAAGAAAAGCATTAGCAATCACTCTTGCAGCAGCCATGGCTATGGGAACCTGCGCAGTAACAGCAAGTGCTGCTGACGGAGACAAATATACAATCGGTATCTGTCAGCTTGTACAGCACGAAGCTCTCGACGCTGCGACACAGGGATTCAAGGATGAAGTCACCAAAGAACTGGGAGAAGACGCAGTTACCTTTGACGAGCAGAACGCACAGGGAGATTCCAACACCTGTTCTACAATCATTAACAGCTTCGTTTCCAATAATGTTGACCTGATTCTTGCAAATGCAACTCCTGCTCTTCAGGCAGCTGCAGCAGGAACAAGCGATATTCCGATTCTTGGTACTTCTGTTACTGAATACGGTGTTGCACTTGGACTGGATGATTTCGACGGGACTGTGGGCGGAAATATTTCCGGAACTGCAGACCTTGCTCCCCTTGATCAGCAGGCAGCAATGCTCAATGAACTTTTCCCGGATGCAAAAAATGTAGGTCTTCTCTACTGTTCTGCCGAAGCAAACTCTCAGTATCAGGTAGATACAGTAAAAGCTGAACTTGAAAAACTCGGATATACATGTGAATATTATGCATTCTCTGACTCTAATGATCTCTCTTCTGTTGCTACAACAGCAACTGACGCAAGTGATGTAATTTATGTACCGACAGATAATACAGTTGCTTCCAACACAGAGATCATCAACAACATCTGCCTTCCGGCAAAAGTTCCGGTAATCACAGGCGAAGAAGGTATCTGCAGCGGATGCGGTGTTGCGACACTTTCCATCAGCTATTATGACCTTGGTGTTACAACCGGTAAGATGGCTGTTAAGATTTTAAAGGACGGTGAAGATATTTCCACAATGCCGATCGAATATGCACCAAACTTCACAAAAGAATATAACAAAGATATCTGCGAAGAGCTGGGCATCGAAGTTCCGGACGATTATGTTGCAATCGGCGAGGCTGCTGAAGAAACTGCCAAATAAATCCGGTCAGACAGTTGAAAAATACTCACACCAACAGGATTTTAAATAACAGCTTATCAAACAGTTATAAAAAATTCAATTTATATGCGATCAGCGGGAAAGGTTTGACGCCTCTCTCGCTTTTCGCATCTCAACAGGAGGAAATTACAAATGCAAATTATAACATTAATCACTGCACTTCCGGGTGCAGTAGCCCAGGGTCTGATCTGGGGAATTATGGCAATCGGTGTTTATATCACTTTCCGTATTCTTGATATTGCAGACCTTACAGTTGATGGCACTATGTGCACCGGTGGTGCAGTGTGTATTATGATGATGCTTTCCGGTCATAATGTCTGGATTTCTATGTTGGCCGCTACTCTCGCCGGAATGCTGGCAGGCCTTGCGACCGGAATTTTCCACACCTTTATGGGAATTCCCGCAATCCTTGCCGGAATCCTGACACAGTTATCTCTGTATTCCGTAAACCTGAAAATCATGGGAAAAGCAAATCAGGCAATCAACGTTGATAAATATAATCTTCTGGTTTCCCTGCGACATATAAAAAATGCATCTCTTTCCAAAAACACAATTTTTATTGTAGCAGTTATGTGTATTCTCCTGATTGCCATTCTCTACTGGTTTTTTGGAACAGAGCTTGGCTGTTCCCTTCGCGCAACCGGATGTAACCCAAATATGTCACGCGCCCAGGGTATCAACACAAACATGAATAAAGTTCTCGGACTTATGATTTCCAACGGTCTGGTAGGACTTTCCAGTGCACTCCTTACACAGTATCAGGGATTTGCAGATGTCAACATGGGACGTGGTTCCATCGTTATCGGTCTGGCAGCAGTTATTATTGGCGAGGCAATCTTTGGACGTATTTTCCGCAACTTTGCCCTTCGCTTGTTAGCAGTTATCTTCGGTTCCATTCTGTATTATCTGGTACTTCAGATTGTTATCTGGATGGGTATCGACACTGACCTGCTGAAGATGCTGTCCGCAATCGTAGTTGCTCTCTTCCTTGCATTCCCATACTGGAAAGGCAAATACTTTAATAAACCAGCCAAAAGGGGAGGTAAATAAAAATGCTTGAACTTAAAAATATCTATAAAACCTTTAATCCCGGAACCATTAATGAGAAACGTGCATTAAATGGTCTGAACCTGAAGCTGAACGAAGGCGATTTTGTAACTGTTATCGGAGGAAACGGCGCCGGCAAATCTACTATGCTAAATGCTGTTGCAGGAACCTGGCCGGTTGATGAAGGACAGATCCTTATCGACAATATTGATGTTACAAAACTTTCTGAACATAAACGTGCTACATACCTTGGACGTGTGTTTCAGGATCCAATGACAGGAACCGCTGCAACAATGGGTATCGAAGAAAACCTTGCACTTGCAAAACGCCGCGGAAAATCCCGTCTTCTCCGCTCCGGAATCACTAAAGCAGAGCGCGAAGAATACAAAGAGCTCCTGAAAATTCTTGGTCTTGGTCTGGAAGACAGACTGACTTCTAAAGTAGGACTTCTCTCGGGTGGTCAGAGACAGGCTCTTACTCTTCTGATGGCAACGCTTCAGAAACCAAAGCTTCTGCTTCTGGATGAACATACCGCAGCTCTTGATCCAAAAACAGCTGCCAAAGTTCTGGAAATTACAGATATGATCGTAAACCGCGATCACCTTACGACATTGATGATCACCCACAACATGAAGGACGCTATTGCACATGGCAATCGTCTGATCATGATGATGGAAGGAAAAATCATTCTGGATATCCAGGGAGAAGAAAAGAAAAAACTGACAGTTAAAAACCTTCTGGATCAGTTTGAAAAAGCAAGCGGAGAAGAGTTCAGCAATGACTCTGCACTGCTCGGATAACCGTATAAATTACTCATAACGTTTCTAAATATCCTTTATATGAGAGTACTTTTTTATGGAGTACTCTCATATTTTTATTTCTCATCTTTTTCCAGCGGAGTTACACAGATAAATTTATGTGTTTCCCTATTGTACTGGTAGATTCTCGACGTCAGATAGTCCTCTTTCGGTGTAGCCTCCCTGATCGTATCCCGCAAAACACACTGCAAATCTTCAGGTTCTACAAATTTATCATTATGGATCATTACCTCATGTACACTGGTAAACACCATATAGAAATCGGAATCCAGCATATATGCCAATTGTTCTGCCACTCCCGGCAGGAACACTGCAACTGCACCATTTGTTTTCTTCGTTGTACTGAGACAATTTCCCATTGCATCTTTCTTCAATTCACACTTATCACCCAGATTCATAAAACTTTCACCTTCATATTCCGGATTAAAAATCATCTGTTCCCATCTGTAAATTCTGGGTGGACTCATAAAATACGTATTGAGAATCGCCTCCTGAAACACCTCATCACATTCTTTTCCCCACTGCTCCAGCATTCCCTGCCGGATTTTTGTACTTGTCACACATCCTTCATATTCCGTAACTTTCATATAAAGCACAAGTGCAATATCACCAAGAGTTTTATACACCGCATCCTGAAGATCCGCGGAATATTTATCTGCATTCAGCAATCTTATAAACAGGCGGGGTTTTGTCTTCTCATAATCCCTGATCACTCTTGTTTTCTCATAAATATCCGCCTTTTTTATCCGATTGAGATCATCTGTGATTTCTTTTATAATTTCCTCAAACGGACTGCCATTCTGATAAGATTTAAAAAGTTCCTGTGTATAAAGTCCACAGACCTCCCAGGCATCATCATGCTCTGCAAACTTCACCAGCAGTCTGTCTCCTACAGGTGCAAACCTCCCGCCTTCTTTCTCAAAAGAAATATTTTCCCTCGGAATCCCTGTAGCCTCGTAAATACCAATCTCCAGTTTCTCTACGAATGTTTCATAGTCTTTCTGCATATTCAGTTCCTTTCTTGCTTTGAAAATAATACGGGCAGGATGCCCTGATTTGAATGTTGACTTTCCGTTTTCGGAAAAAAGAAAATAAGGGAGCGAAAGCCCCCTTAAGAGTCGCTGTAGACATAGTATAAAATAGCCACAGCTATTTGTAAAGTAAATTTCATCGACAATATTTATTACAGTTTCTTTTTATCTTTCAGATATTCCAGAAAAGCCTCACAGCCCTCCACCACATCCGAATATGTGACATCAAATCCACCTGTATACCACGGATCTGCGATATCCCTCGGATCATCACTGTAATCCAGAAGAAGTTTAACCTTGTCCTCTGGATCTGATTTCAATATTCTTAACATATTCTTCAGATTCCAGTGGTCCATACCGAGAATATAATCATATTTATCATAATCTGCCTTCGTCAGTTGAACTGCGCGCTTACCCTTACAATCAATCCCATGCTTAGCAAGCTCCTCTCGCGCCGGAGGATATACCGGATTCCCGATTCCATTCCATATCTCCTCAGTGCTGGTTGCAGCAGATGCGATATAAAATCGGTCTGAAAGACCTTGTTTAGAAACCATGTCTTTAAAAATGAATTCTGCCATTGGTGAGCGGCAGATATTGCCGTGGCATACGAATAGTACTTTTATCATACTTTTCCTCTCCTGTTCTATTTTGGTTTTTGTTGATTTTATGCGGCTTTCCGCACTTTTTGTATTTTAAATAGTTTCTCTTTTTTCGGCTTTTCATGTCTCATTTAAGTGTATTTCTACCACCAAACTGTGTAAAAATCTGTGTAAAAGTACCCTCAAAAAACGCTTTTACACATTGCTGATTTTTTTAACATTTGGATGGTGTCTACGGCAGAATACTATTCAAAAATATATGTGGTATCATACCACAAACCCTTTATTTATGCATGTTTTCGGTTATCTACACTATGTAAATCTGATTTGTTTTCAGTCCTTGCTATTTCCTTTTCTGCCTCCCAGACCTGAGAGAGTTTTTCCAACTCATCTTTGGCATCATCCAGTTTTAAATGTGTATAAGTGTTTAAAGTCACTGATATATCACTATGCCCCATCAAATACTGAAGTACTTTAGGATTCATACCAGATTTCGCCATATTACTACAATATGTATGTCGGCATACATGCGGTGTAATTTCAGGAAGCTGAACTCGATAGGTACTATTGTATTTATCTACTGCATGTTTAAAGTATTTCTCCCAATGCATGGCAATCCTTGGCTTTCCATCCTTATCAAAAGAAAGGAAACCTGAATATCCATCAATCATCGGTTCTACTTTTAATCTTGGTCGTACTTCCAGCATATGTTTAAATGCTTCATACACACCGTCGGTCATAGGAATCACTCTTTTTCCCGCTTCTGTTTTGTTCGTTTCAATATATACAAGCGTTCCGGTTTTCTGAAGTTGATGATTAATATTAATGGTTCTGTTTTTCATATCCAAATCTGATATTGTCAAACCAGTAAATTCAGAAATACGCATCCCTGTCTTAAACAAAATATACATAGCATCGTAGTACTGGGAATAATGCTTATCATTTTTTATAAATTCCAGAAAAGTTCTTTCTTCTTTTCTTGTAATTGCTTCACGGGTTACTGAATCATTTACAAGTACAGTTGCCAGTTCAAAATCAAACGGATTCTTTCTTAATATATTATCCTCCACTGCCATCCGAAATGCCGGTCTTACAACTCCACGAATGGTATGAATTGTCGAATAACTTTTATGATTCTCCTGCTGTAATTTGATTAGCCAGATTTTTGCATCAGATAACTTTACCTTATCAATACGCTTACTGCCGAAAGAATCCGAAGTAAGCCAATTAATTACGGTTCCATATCCTGCCTTTGTTGTATTCTTAACTCCCGTTTTCTGGGAAACATATTTTTTCACTAATTCAAGTACAGTATATCCATCGCCATAGGGAACGATCTCGTCATCCAAGTCTCTCCGAACCCGCTTTTCTAAATCTCGCAAGGCTCCGTTGTCTTTTTTACCCTCGGGCACAATATCAGTCCTGACCAGTTTCCAGCTGTAAAGGCTCTGCGTTTTGCCATTAGCATCCACGTAACGATACATGTACTTTCCATCAGCTCTCTGACTCTCTCCTGTGCGAAGAATGCGGTTCTTGTTATCACGCCTTTTCTCACTCATATTGTTTCTCCTTTCAATATAGAGAGAGCCTTGTCCACAATATACTTTTCATAAACATGAACTTTAACTGTTCTAAAAAAGCATACCACAAACAAGGCTCACATTCTACTAAAACTTTCTCATTTCGAACGCCTTAAATAACGCTCATTTTCGTGTCAACGTATCTCTCAAACATCTGCTTCTTAATCAGTGCCCGATTTCCATTCCAGAGAATAAAGTCCTCATCGGCGTGCTCTTTACAGAATATTCTGAGTTTCTTGTAGCTTACGCCGAAATACTCTGCTGCTTCTTCGAGCGTTAATGTATACTTCTGCCACCATGGGAGTTCCTGTCTCTCATTTGTTTTTGAATTTTTGCTGAAAGCAAGCTTTTCTGCTTCCTTATTACTAATATTACTAATTTTTTCGTATGCACTACTGTATTTCATATTCTCACTTCTCCTTTTCAAAAGATTCTGATTTAAATTCTGGCACATTAACAATTAATTTCTGTTTGCTGGTTCTTTCATCTACGCAGATAATACCGCTCACAACACATTGCCCAACTCTCAGGTTGCGTAAATTACGAACCCAGTTCTTCCAGCTCGTTGGATCAACAAATTTTGCTACCTCCCGCACTTCATTATCTGGCGGTAAAAAAATCACGCGCAATCCACTCTGCGTGAATATATTTAATTCACGCTTCGGAAAATTTGAATCCAGAAACTGCGTAGAAAGAATCATACCTATCTGAAATTTGCGCCCCTGAGTCAGAATTTTATCAGCAATAGAACCTTTCTTCCACACCAGATCCTGGCATTCATCCAGCACAATCGTTACTGGTTTTCTCAATTCCAACTGTCTTACCCAAAATCTCCAAAGATAGAGTTCTACAAGTTGTGAATTTAATCCGCAACACTCAACGGGGAATCGCACTACAACAATCTTCTTATTTTGCATAGTACTAATCTGGTTTTTATATTTACTGACTGTAATAACAAGATCAAGAAGCCGCATTGCTATCTGTTCACCTTTTTCTCCACATCTTGTATTCAGTATAAGAGCAAACAGTGCCCAACACGGCTTATCACCCTCATCTTCAATATATTTATAGAAGATATCTTCGCGTGCATCCCCAACTGCAGACTTACGATGTTCAGCACTCATCATAATTCTAAGCGCGTTAACAACAGCAGTTTTCTGGGCATCGCCCAAACGTAACGCACCCTTAATAGCATCAGCAAGAACACTGATTGAATCCAGACTTAATTTATCGAAAAATCCCTGAATTTCCTGAGTTTCAGAAATATTGATTTTGTATGCATTCGCAAATTCAGGGAAAGAATCCGAATAGTCCAGCACAATCGTATTGCGCTCTGTATTCTGGCTTGTCCATACCTTCAAGAAATTTGTCTTACCACTTCCTGATGATCCTGTCACCAGCATATGCTGGTTGGCAGAATTATACGTATCAACAGAAACCGGTTTTCCTTTAAAAGTTCCTATTGTAATTTTTGTTCTCTGGTTGTCCTCCATTGTGTAAACCTCCTTTAATTAAAAAAGTAATCATAATCGCCAACATGAAAAATTTTGTCCCTACGAAGTACAACAAACTTGTCGTATCTTGCATTACCCGATTGATCTGTGCAACGCCTGCGTGTAGTAAAATTAATTTTCCGCCCTACGTCTGCAACAAGATATCCTTCACCGTAAAGTACACGAAGGACCGTAGTAATGTTATACGCAGCAATTCCTGTTGAAATTATGTTCTGTAGCGTTTCTCTCGTGAAATATACTTCTTCATCAGTAACAATTACTGCATTATCACTCGCCGTATCATATGGACTGATCACTACCACTTTCTGATCCTCAACAACTTTCTGCAGACACTCAAGGAATCTCATCACAAGCCCATCAACGTCAGCATTACGTTTCTGAGCGATAAAAAAGCTCAGTAATTCGTGATAATTGTAGCAAAGTTTGATATTCGCATATTCCCTGCAACAACCTTGAAGAACCTTTGCAGCCAACCAGAACAGCTCATAGGCAGCGCCCCATTCACCAAGGATGCCTGGAATCTTTTCAATATCTATCCAGTCAGCAATCTCACGAGATTTTTTGTGAAGATAGCCCTGAACATTAGTCGCAATCATCTTAAAATCAGCAAGTTCATACGTGCCTGTATATTTTATCAGAATCGGTTCCTCTGCATTCAGAAGTAACGGTGTATTAGATACAAATACTGGCATCTTCTTCCCATAGCACATCTCGAGAATTATCCGTACATTACTGTCAAGAAGCTTTTTCTCCGCCATGGGTAATGATGTCGCTGAAATCTGTAGAAGAAGAACTTTTTCGTTCGTCTTCATTAGATTTCTCTTTAATTCTTTTTCGTTCATGGGAAGTTCTAAAAGCTTGTTCTGCCCTGTAGCATGAAATATGTTTAAAAAATCACGTGGTGTTGCATTCTCGACCAGAAGGTTCACATACAAATGTTTCCGACATCCACTCATAACCAACAGCGGAAGCAGTTCTGCCGCACTTGGCATAAGTACCAGAAGTTTATCGTCAACACCGGCTTCACCATTCCATAAAGAACTGATACTATTGAAAAGTTTCATCTGCGCTTCAACTGGTACATTCTGAATATTTGGCGCATTTCTGCAATCCCACCATGGAAGACACGTCTGCAGAGTATAATCCCAGTGACCATTACAGCTCCATCCCAGCGGTTTCTCCTGCATGATAACATTACACATTCGCGTAATATATTCACGCCAGACAAATGCCTGTGAACTCAATGGAAGAGAAATGGGCATTGAAATTCCAGCAGTTGTTAATAAATTTAATAATCTCCTATCATTTTCAAATGTTTCATTAGGAATGAAAACAGCTTTTTCTCCCTCAGGCTTCTGAAATTTGATTACCAGATACTTCTGTCCACTTGTATCCTGCACCCAAACAGCCTCTTTCACCCATGTACCACTAATCTGCAGGCTGGAAGCACGGTTATTAGAATCCACAGTAACAAGTACAAGCCCCGGACCATACTGAGGATTATGATCCAGAAACATACGATTGCATCTCAAGCCATTGAATCCTTTCAGCTTTGCCCGCGTCATTTCTGAAGATTTCAGCTGTCTCTGTAGATTGGAAATCTCAGCATCCTTCTCATTCAGAGTCTTCTGAAAATTTTCCTCTGCATCAACGCGTTTTCGTGATTCTTCCAAAGCAAGTGCTTTTTCATTCTGCACCTGCTGTGTAAATGCCTGCTCCCTTGCAATATATTCTTCCTGCGTCTGCATAATCAAGGGTCTCTGAGCACTGTCTACGGGCTCGCCGTTCGGTCCTTCTCTGTAAATTGGATTGGTCATAAAGTTAAAACCCATTATTTTTTCCTCCTTTTTTATGCTATATTATAAGGGATAAAAAAGGGGATTGATATGAAGCCAAACTCAGAAAAGGGGGGAATTTTTCATCTTGCCAAACACATTTTCACACTTACATCAAATTTTTAAAAACACGATTTCAACTTCAATTACTAAATCTACTTTTATGCTATTTGTTTTTGGAGAATTTGAAGGAACAGACTCTATATTCTTTGAAATGCCTCCATTATTAGCTACGGAAAACATTAATGATGCTCTCCATAAATCTGACAATAATGAAATTAACTATTTTCCTAACCAAAGAACATTACTACAATTTTATTCTAAAGATATAATCTCCTATATTCCTGCAGCAAAATTAATCGCGTTTATCATAGAACGCCCTTTCAAAGAATTACTGCAATTTTATAAAAGCAATGATTATCATAAATATGCCAAAGAATTACTTTCAGAACTTCACCAATGCTGTATAGACTGGAAACTATTATCTGCCAATGCTTTTATGTCCATAGATTCTCTTAACGAGGAGCAAATTTTATGTGAATTAAATATTTTATTTAATCAACTGCTATTATCACTTACTGATATGCCAGCACTCCATAACAATGCTTCTTGCCGAATATGCAAACACTTTGTTCTCCCTTCATTAACAGATAATATTATTTCCGCATTAAAAGAACATAAAGTTCTAACATTATATAGCATTCCCGGAATGGGAAAAACTGAATTTTGTAATTATATAGCGCAGCATTTTCAAGACTATGAATTTACAGATTTTACCCGCATTACATACAGCCCAAGACCGTTGGATATGATTGATAAAATTGAATTTTCAATAAAAAGTATTTCCTTTATTGAGAAGTATCGTTTTCTTCAAATTAAATCGGCATCCTCCTTATTGATAATCACAAATGTACCATCTGATGAAAGGAAAATAAAAGAAACTTTTGATACATTCACAAACTTAAATATATGTACTTTACTGGTTGTAAATAGCGGTCATTTATCATCCCAATATAATTCTTATCTCTTTCCTGCATTATCAGAAGATAACTTAACCGAAATATTCACTAAATATACAGAATATGATCTTTGTGATAATCGTCAATTATTTCACAATTTATGTGAATCATTGGATTTCCATACACTTTCTTTAGTCTTGATTGCAAAAATAATTTCTGCAAAAAAATTGGATTTCTCGGATTTCATGTGTGGAATAAACGATTCAGCTTTGTCCTATACAAAACTCAAAGGACTTAAAGTCAAATTTAAAGGAAATAATATTTCATTTTTCGGTCACTTAATAAGCGCACTGAATTACGACGATTATTTTTCAGAAAAAGAATGGGATCTTCTAAAACTTTTTTCTCTTTTTAACAATACAAGCATTGATTATCCCTTACTTATAGAACTTATTCCTGACTTTTCAACAGGTCTTAAAGATAAAGGAATTAATTATGGGATTCTTTTGCCCGGAAATGGAATAAACGAGATCAGAATGCACAAAATATTTTGCGAACTCATTCAGCGTAACTGCGATTTTACAAATATGCTCGCTTCTCCGAATGAAAAATACGATAGCAAGACTCAAAAAATACGACTTCGTCCATTAATGGACAATATTATCAAAATTATGGATACTTGCTGTATGTCCTCATATTCATCATCACAAATCCAGGAAGTAGCATTTGCATTTTTTAATACCATACAAAATCATACTATACGAGACATATCTAACAAGCAACAGGCAACCCTTTCGCAGGAACGAATTACCTGGATAAAATACTGTCATAAATGCATTCTCTTTTTTCAAAAATATGGAAACACAGTATATGCTCAGTTTATATTAGACAAACTCTGCACAGAATATCATGGTTTACCAGTAAATCCATTATTCATATTTGAAAAAAGGTTCTATGAACTAACTCATTTCTGGCAAACCAGTCATTTATCTGTAGCTAACGCCCGTGGTTTATTTAACGATATGTCCCTCTACATAGATACACTTTCATCCAAGGAATCTGATAATGTTATTATTGATAATATATCTTTCTTAACAGATCTTACACTAGATCATTTACACTTGATACTGGAAAAAATCATATCTGACATTAAAGTACGTAGTATTCCGCTTAACAAGACAACTATCTCATGTATAAAAAAAATACTACAAACATACTATGCAACTTTACTTTTGAGATGTACTCAATCAATTACTACCGCAGATAAAGAAAGCCATATAAAATTTATTAACTATTGTTTATTATGGACTTATACACCTACACAAAGATTTTTCAAAACAATTACCCTATTAGAATTAGCTACTACTCCATGGGAGAAATTGCGATTTCTAAGCGATATTGTATATTGGTATTCAGATAAATATCTTCGTATCAAGTCAATTGAATACCTTAACTATGCGAATATATATCACAATAAAATGGAACAATGCTTCAAATCCGTTCGCAATCTTCCTTCAGCTGAAATATATTCCTATTGTATCGCAAACATATACTACGGCATATGTAACGCAAAAAGTAATCGCAAATTACTGATTCAAATATTACACAAGATACCTGATTTACAAAGACAAATGCTTCAACTATACGATTCAGAATTTTACAACAAGCTAAATAATTTAGTATACGAAATACGCAAAGACTTATCCAATGATGGTAAGTAGAATATTCTTTTTCCCGACTTTCGAATTTTTTTCTTTAATTCTTTTCCATTTTCCTAGTAAATCGTAGAAAAACTAAAAGCAAAAATTTAAAAGTCGGGAAATTATTTTTCGCTGTATGTGTCTTATGCCTTGCAAATCACATTGTAATTCCAAAACCTCTACCTTATGGCACACTCGTTTCCATATCGGTTACAGTGTGCCATAAGGTCATATTTTTCTTTTGAAACATGTGCCAAAAAAAGCTGAGATTTTGATTCACTTTTTTTCAAATTCTCTCACTTTCCGATAGAAACTGGAACTTTTCATCCCCAATACCTCCATCGCTTTTCGTGCGGTTATGTCTCTTCTTTTCCATTGTAAATAAACTTCAGCAAAGTTATCTGGGACAGATAATACCGGTCTACCAAGATGCTTTCCTGCTTTCTTTGCAGCGTCTATTCCCTCTCTCTGTCGTTTACGTATGGTCAGTCTTTCCTGCTCTGCAATACTTGACAAGACTTCGATCAGGACATTCTGTATCATTTCCAGAATCCACTGCTGTCCCGCTGGAACTTCCACCAGTGATGTAGATAGATCAAGGATCTTCAATCTAATTTTCTTCTCTTTGAACCATTGCAGTTCCTGTTTTATATCTTCCTTATTTCTGGACAAACGATCAAGTGAAGTCACATACAATGTATCTCCTTCTCGCAATCCAAGTCTCCCTTTCAAAGCCTGATAGCCTTCACGCTCTGTGTTCTTACCACTGGCTTTATCCACCACAATATTTTCCTCTGAAACAAACTCTTTCAAAGCCAGAATCTGCCTGTCAAGATTCTGTTCTGTACTGCTTACTCTTGCATATCCATATTTCATTCTAATCTCATTTCCCTTATTATTTTCTAAATTCCTATAAAAAATACACCCTCATCCTTTGCTTATTACGGTGCAGAACTTTCTCGTTCTACACCGTATATACCTCATTCTACGAGATTTAATCGGAAAACAGATACTTCATAAGCTCTCTTTTTGACCTTTTCACTTTCTTCCATCTTCTCATACTCCCGGCTCTGTATTCTGCCAGTTACCTGTATCTGATCTCCAACTTTGAGTCTGGACACAAATCTTGCATTTCGCCCCCACACAATACATGGGATATAGTCGGTTCTTCCATATTCTCTGTTTACTGCCAGCAAAACATCTGTAATTTCCCGTCCTAAAGGTGTTTTTCGATAAACAGGTGGTTTACATAAAAATCCATGCAATAATATCTCGTTCATGCTCCCAGCTTCTTCAACCGAATTTAAAAGATTTAATTCTTTTACAAAAGCATGGAGCAACAATCTTGTTTTTATTTGCTCATGGCTATTGTATGATCTGAATTGTCCAGTCACACAAACTATCTGTCCTTTATAATTTTTCGTATCGTCAAGCAATCGTTCCGATAAAAGCAGTGGAATAAGGTCACACTGCCCACTCTGCCGATTCACCTGCAGTATTGTTCTGTAAAAAGCTTCTCCCTTATGTTCCATCTGAAATTTAAGCGGTGCTACGATTTTTCCTGCCAGCATAACTTTGTTATTATCACTCTTACCCTCCATATTCATCCTCCCAAATTTGCGTACAAAAAAGAGACAGGAACAATTCCCGTCTCTATTTCTATTACTTCCTTTTTTACTCCAGCATCTCAATCTGATCTGTTTCTGCATTATAATAATAAATATGCTTAGTAAGCACATCACCTTCCGGAGTTGCTTCCTTTATGGTATCATCCAGCACTGATGCCAGATCTTCTGGTTCTATCATCCTTGCATTATGTACCATCACCTCATGTATACTTGTGAATACCAGATACAGTTCATCTGTATTTATTTTATCGCAGAATAATCTTGCAACACCCGGATAGAATATTGCAACCGCTCCATTTGTTTTCTGCCCTGTACTCAGGCAGTTTCCCATTGCATCCTGAAACGGGATATAATCAGGATCATCAATATCTTCCCCATCATATCCAGGATTCAGGAGCATCTTCATCATGTCATATACTTTCGGCGGCATCATTGATGCAGTATTCTTCAAGGCAGCCATAAAAACATCCTCATTCTCCAAATCCCATCTTTCCACACATTGTAATGGTACTTTAAGGCTTGTCAGCATCCCATCTTCGTCAGCAATTTTCATATACAGGGTAAGTGCTATATCTCCATTTCGTTTATAAAAAGCCTTTTCCAGCTCCGTTTTATTCTTCTCAAAATTGATCAGTCGGATAAACAGGTTTTCTTTTATCTGTTCATAATCTTTTAATTTCTTCAGCTTATCCGGCACGCACATATTATCAAAGTTTTCTATTGACTTCTTTACGCCCCTTACAAGCGCCGGGAATGTTGTTTTTCTCTGTGTCCACCAGTTATAAGATTCTGCTGTAAACAGCCGCACAATATTGGAACCGCCATCATCTTCTCTCATATATACCCAGATACTGTCCTGTGGCATTTTCTCATCTGCTTCATGAAACTCTGTCTTTAATCCTGTCTCATCTTTGATCTCTGCCATTAACTCTTCTACAAACTCTCTATACTCCATCATGTTCTATTCCTCCACTTCTTTTACTCTATGCTGCTGTTTTTGTTCTCCTTAATCCACTAAGTGCTCTTTTATAAGTATTCTGGTCCATTTCCTTTACACTTGTGATCCCATATCTGCTCAGTATCTTCTGTACCGTCACTCCGGTCCTTCCCAGTTCTGCATACAGGTTCTGGATATCCTGATCTGATATCAGCTCTGCCTGCTCTTCCTTCTGGTCTGTTTCTATTGACTGCCGGGATGCGGAAGCTGTCCGATATGTATATACTGTTTCCCCTCTCTGGTTTACGATCTCCAGATCTGTGATCGTCTTATCTGCAGTAGTGTGTATATTCTTTACGGAAAATCTGTCTTTTACATACTTCTTCCCATTTTTATCACCCACCTGTACTTTATTTATTGGAATATAAATAAAAGGAGCTGAATACAGCTCCCTTCCAATCCCGATATTAAAGCAGGCTCTCTTAAATGAATCTGATGCAGCTCCCTTGGCTTTCTCATAATCACTTTCTGTTCCCACATCCTCTTTTTGCACCCACTGCTGTTTCTCATCATCCCAGATACTGAGGATGCAGTACAGCTCACTGCCGATCATGTTATGTCTCCTCTGCCATCCGCAGATGCCAAAAACTTCATCTAATATAGTCTGGTCCACCCTTGCATTCTTATAAAGGAGCAGAGTAATTCCCTGCTCCATAACTGTTCCTACCCGGCATTCTATCTCTTCAGGATTTAGATTCCTGATCTTTCTTTCTGCCATAATGCCTGTTTCCTCCTGATTTTCTTTTTATGCAATCGAAAGCTTTCTATAAGAGCTGATATTCCTGTATTCTGCAAATACCTCCGGCTGTTCTTTGCGCAGTCTTTTGCTGTCCAGAGATTCCCTGCTGATCTTCTTCCATGAAACGACAGTTCCATCCACCTCCCCGGTTTCATATTCTCCCATTGCCGCCTTGATCTGGTTTGCAAGACCTGTTTTCTGCTTTTCCAGCTCTTTTACCTTACAGTCAACATCCTGATATTCAGCCAGTACAGACTTCATATCCTCCTGTAGCTGGATAGAACCCTCAATGGGATCACTATATTTTTGATTCAGATAATCCCTGGTAGCATCAGAATCATCCATGACAGGCTCCGTATCTGTAAGCACACAGCCTTCCCAGAACTCCTTTTCCCTGCTGATAAGGTTCCTTATCAGTTCTTCGTCCCTGTAAATAGTATGAAACACAAACTTATTGCCGCCGATCAGTGCTGCAATGTATGCTTTGTCCATCCCACATACTTCCAGATAATGCTGTACCTGTAAGATATATTCTTCCGGTACCCCGTCTTCCCACTGTTCTGCCTTATACTGGCTTGCTGTCTTTGCCTCAAAGATACATTTCTCGCCACGTTCATCCGTAACAATCCCATCTACATCTGCAAACAGATATGGATAATTTTTATGAAAAATCATTGCATGTTTCTGACGTACCTTCAATCCGGTACGGTTCATAAATTCCTTACGGATAATCGGCTCCATCACATTTCCCCAGTAAGTATACTCATTCCCCTCATCTGTGACTGGCAGTTTCCCAGTCTTCTCCTCCCAGAGCTGCAAGATGCTTCTGTATGGATTCTTTCCCATAATGACCGAAGCATCCGAACCTCCGATTCCTCTTCTTCTAAGCTGTAACCATTCTTCCCTTGTCATTTTTGCTGTTGGTACTGTATTCCGTTTCATAATCCTGTTCCTCCTGATTCTCTTCTTTTACCCTAATAACGTTCTCCTATGCAGCACATACCATCTGATATGCTTTGTCAATCAGCGGATTGCCTTCTACAGTTCTTGAAAATACATTTTCCTTATAATTCGCTGTCTTTCTCAACGGGGCTGCATGTGTGGCAAAATCGGATACTGCATTGATAAAACGGTAGGCATTCTTTCCTACACCCTTTAAATCCGGGGCATCAAAGTAACGCATCTTCATATCCTCCTGCAGACGGATGATATTTTTCTTCTGCTGTGTCGTCATATTCTCATCCAGCGGCAGCAAAATCTCAATATAATCAAGTACCTGCTGGTCTGACATTCTCTTCATTCTCAAATCCTCAATTTCTTTTCCCAGTTCATCCATATAAGATTCTGCTTTAAATAGCGTATCCTTGGCTTCTTCCAGTTTCCCCTGTATATCTCCGGTATGAATCATAGACCAGGAACGCTTTGCAGTTGATAACGCAAGGTTCAGCGTATTGTTGCACACAACCCTGATCGGAGTTAATGCTACCTTGATTGCACCGGAGCCATCATGAGTATTGGAAAATACCAGATACGGACTGATCCTTTCCCCGGTGATAATGTAATCCTGTGGCATTCTGGCAAGGAGCCATACCTTTCTGCCACCCTGCAGGGAACCTGCTGTCTCGTAACGTACACCTTCACCAAGAAGACTATCCGTAAAACTGAATGCTTCTTCATTCTGGATGACTTTGTAACGGTTCGTTACCACTCCCAGCACCTTGCGGTCACTGTCCCTTACATTTGCCTTGTATCCCTCGATCAGTTCATTCGCTTCTGTATATACCGGCTCCTGGATTACCTTCCAGTTCAGCCCTGCTACTTCCAGAGCTTCTTTAGATGCTGGTGCTGTAAGTACTCTTGTTCCTAATCCATGCCATGGGGTTTCTCTTACATAAAACATTGTCTCAATATTAGCTGCCATAATCTTTTCCTCCGATTTTCTGATCTTTTATTTATTCATAGCTGTATTCTGTTTCTTCTTCATTTTCATTGAAGCTGTAAAATGCTCCATCCCCACCAATAACGATGTGATCCCGCAATGGGATGTCCAGATATCTTCCTGCTGTTTTCATTTTTTCCGTAAGCAGTCTGTCCTCCTTGCTTGGCTCTATACTGCCTGACGGATGGTTATGAAAACAGATGATACCTGCAGCATTGCTGATGATCGCAGTCTTGTAAATCTGTGCCATATCTACATGGCAGTAATTCACACCGCCTTTTGCAACCATTTCCATTGCCACTGGCTCACCATGCCCGTTCAAAGTACACACATAGATCATTTCCTTATCTGAGTCTTTGAAAAAAGAGGCAGCAAATTCAGCCGCCTCTTCTGGTGATGTGATCGTTCTCTTTCCATCCTTACTCCCATATAATACAGAACCTTCCCTCACCATACAGGTCCGTACACAAATGACACGCTTTTTCATGCAGCCTTCTCCTCTGTTGTATTCAACATTGCTTCAATTTCTTTCAATCCCTGCTCCATGCTGCTTTCCAGTTCCATCTGAAACGAATCCCCTGTTTTCATCCACCTACGGTAAAAGAAATGCAGGATATCCGGAATTACTAGCAGGCATTTCAGAATATCTGTTTCCATCTTCTCTGACTTCTCGATCAGCGTTTCATAAATGGAAAGCATACAGTTGATCTCATATGCCTTACCAAATACTGCATCTGGACTCATTTTCATCATCCGTTTTTTATATCGTTTCTGCTCCAGATTTAAACGCAGGCAGAAAATCTCTGTCAGTTCATTCTTCTCCTTTTGCTTCTCATTTTCCACTACTGTCACCTCTTTTCCTTATTTATTCTGATGGTCTTTGATTACCTCTCCGATCATCTTTGCAAGCTCAGTTACAATCTTTGCAATGCTTTCAGCCCAATCCATGATTTTTCTCCTTTCGCAAAAATTAAAAGAGAGAAGCAGTATGTCAAAACTACTTCTCTCTTTCACTATCATAATATATCATTTAAAATATTTACTTTTTCTATCCGACAAATCACTTTATACTGTGTCAATTACATCTTTATCAGTTATAATATACGTACCCTTTTTATAATCTAAATGCAAATGTTTATTATTACCTTTAGACACAAGTTCTAATTCGCTTTCATGTACTCCTTCTTTTTCACCATCAACAAACAAATCGGTTTCTTTACCACATATATACGGAAGTATACAATATGTCAGATTCCATACAGTTCTATTTAAACTGTTAATAGTTGGAGCACCGCTTACAACATATAATTTATCAGAATATTGAAGCTTTACTATATCGCCTATTTTAAAGCTTGGATATTTTTTGCTATCTCCAATATCCCGCCTTATAGGTTCACATCCATAAACATTCTCATATCTTTTGCTTTTTCTTGTTTTGAAGTCATACCTATATTCCACATAATCTACATATTTCAGATATTCATCATTCGATCTAATATCATGGTCAAATGTCAGCATATCTACAGAATCTGGCTCATATCCGGTCGACTCAAATTTATCATTAAGTATTTTTATATAAATATCATACTCATCATTCACCAGTTTATATGGCCATTCGGTATTATTGATTTTCCCATACACTTCATTAAACACGTCTGAAATATACTGTTCTGCTTCTTCTAAAGCAGCAAATAAATCCTGATGCGATATCATAAAATATCTGTCATCTTCCGTCCAATCTTCTTCTGGATGCATAACTTTAAGTACACAATTAAATACGGCTAATATATTTTTCATATTGACTTCCTCTCCTTAGTATATTCATCATTATAATATACAACTGAATAAGCGCTATTAAACAATCTCTAAATTGCTTGTTTTTCTCTTACCTCCACAATTTTCCCTCTTTATAGTGTTTCCTGCAAAGTGCTACGTAACTTTCATTAGAACCTAGTATGATCTGCGCACCTTCTTTTACAATTTTTCCATCTGCATATCGGGTATTGCATTGTGCACGTTTTCCGCACCAACAGACTGTCGGAACTTCCTCTATGACATCCGCAATTTCCATAAGGCGCTTAGAACCTGGAAATAGATGGTTTAAAAAATCTGTTCGCAGACCATAACAGATCACTGGAATATCGAAAAAATCCACAATATCCGATAAGGTATCTACTTCCTCTTCCAAAAGAAACTGTGCTTCATCTACCAAAACTGCATCAACTTTCTTTCCATGGTACAGATATTCCTCACTTTTTCCATCCCAAGATTCTGAAATTTCTTTTAAAAAATCATCCACATATTCAGTAGGAGCAGACAATCCTATGCGAGACCGGATTTCGTGTTTCCCATCTCTATTGTCTGTCCTCGGCTTTAACAATACCGCATACTGTCCACGTTCCTCATAGTTGTAACGAACCATTAGAATATTTGCAGATTTTGAGCTTCCCATTGCTCCGTATCGGAAATATAATTTTGCCATATTTTGTAATCTCTCCATAACTGTTAATCTAACGTTCTGTAGTATTTATTTATCAGCAAAACAAATCCGCATTTGTAATATACATAATACTACCAATTAAATATTATGATTTCTGTTCCGTATAATTATATTTATCGAATGTAGAAAAATCAATCCTATTTAAAATACATCATTATAAACTCATTTATAAAATTGCTTTCACCATATAAAACATACATTTCTCTAGCAATAAAAACTCTCCAAATGCATTACGCATTTGGAGAAAAGGCCTTTTAACTAACAGCGGAACATACGACCCTTGTGCAAGCTATACGATATAGCCTGTACAACAATCAGTATTCTTATCTGCAAAATACTGATTCCCACCCGGTTAAAGAATCCGAATCACTTCTAAATTCTTCAACCAGCAGCTATGTATACAGTTCTTCAGCCCCATGAATGATACAATCATACATACCCGCTCCCTTGTTCGTATTTCCTAATTATATGTACTCAAATTATTAATATTAAATTTTGGTTTTATAATTCAGGAATGTCGGAAGAACTGTTTTCAGTAACTCCCGTCATTTTTATGTTATCCTCCAAATCATTTTCAATCTCTTCTTCTGAAAGTCTAAAATATGCATCCTGTTTTAACTCTGCCTGCTGGCAAGGATAATTTGAAAATACATACACAGTGCAGTCCTTTCGCAAAATTCTTGCTCTTCCTATAAATAGTCGTCGCTTTTATCATGCGTCACTGTTGCATAAAATATCCTCAAATGCCAATTCTGAGCATTTGAGGACAACCGTATTTAGCATCCAAATATACACCACCCTTGCATTACCTGTTAATTTTAAGATAATGCAACAATCAGTGTTCTTCCTGTCATTCAGAAAAACACTGATTCCCACCCAGCCAGATATTACGTTTTCGTAAAACAGTAGTATCCAGCTTGTGCAGATATCAGCCGGCTTCATCTGATTTCTGCACCCTGGGTGTATATTCCTAATTTCATATATTCTCTATCATTTTCATTACGCATACATTCATTAATTTTAAAAGGATTTTTTACAATTCCCACCTCTTTCTGTCCTGCGGCTTTAGTAAATTTAAAAAATTAGGATGTGGCGAAAGCTTCTGTTAGCTTTCAGAAGCTTCCGTCACATATATGTTACTTTCTTGTTATTCTTTAATCTCCTCCTCATCTTCGGTTTCTTCTTCCACTGTAATATCAAGATAAGGCTCCATATTCAGCTCTGCCTGCTTGCAGGGATAATTAGAAAACACATAAACTGTACAGTCCTCTCTTAATACTCTTGCTCTTCCAATAGCCTGTTCTAGTTCAGTTTCTATAAAGAATAACTGGAGATTCCGCATGGATTTATCAGCAAACGTCATGATGCGAAATTCGTAATTGTTACGCTCCACTCTATGATTGGTGATGTTTCCTGCGGTATTATAGCCCAGTGCTTCACCCAACAACTTATACAGAGCAGGTCTGTTATGCGGTGTGCCAACAATTGCAATATCTTTCCCTTTCAGATTGTCAAAGCCTTCTGTCTTGCCAAAATGGATATCCAGATCAGTATCTATCATCTTAAAAGATATAACAGGCACATCTCCTGCAATTTCTTTGACTTTCTCCTGAACCTTTTCAGTTCCTGCAGTTTTTATACACTTGCGACTCATAGTATGGGCTGTATACTGGATAACATGACCCTTATATTTTGCTTCTGGAACATTCCTAAAGCGTACCCTCTCACCTCCACCAGATATATCTTCATATAATTTTTCATTAACAGAAGCCGATAAAATAATCATTTTTCTCGGAGGAAGTTCAAATTTTTCACAGAACATGATTTCCTCATGTACACGATCCATAACTACACATGAGCTTTCCAGAAGCAGCGGCAGTGGTCCATTAATCTCATTTGTTCTCTCATAGAGCTTTTCCAGCTCATATTTATTGGGTTTCACAAATGCAATTTTTTGAGTCTCCTGATCTTTCATATCCAGAATCTGTTTTAGTTTTTCAGTATTACGTGGCGAAAGTATTCTCTTTGTAATAATTGTTTTTACATCTTCCAAAGAAAGTGACCAATTTCTTTTAAACAATGTCACAAGAAAATCTTCATCAATAATGATTTCATAACTATCCAATGTATCTAACTTCATCATCTGAAAATAGGCATGAGTTGTCACAATACACCGTGATTGTTCTAGCTCCTGCTTTTTTCCTGTCAAACGGTTCAAGTTCTGACGCTGATATTCTGTTAATTTATCATAATTTTTCGTTTTATATTCCCGAATCTGTTTTACTACAAATCGACCAAATCCATCATCATATAGCTTTTTCACCATAGCTTCCAAATCCGGCAGATCAAGTTTTTTAATATTTTCGTAAACACTCTCTGTCCATGTACACTCAATACCTTTTCCCTTAAGCCTCTGGACTATTTCTGCCTGCAGTTTGCAAGTTGGAACTGCAATGATAAACTGCTTGTCTGGTCTTTCCTGTATAAGATTACAGTAAGCTTCCGTTTTTCCGAGTGCAGTTTGAGCTTTAATTACATAAATATTCTCATCCTTCGCATCCACTGCCTCCTGCAAGCATATTTTTAACTGTTCCTGACTCCCTTTCAATGGCAAATAGGCATCAAGACTGGAAAGTTTTCTGATTTTTGAGCTTAAATTAGAGTAAATAGTCGTACATCCACATATATCTGCATAAGGACATCCTTTACTGCATTTCACAGGTGGATGAACTTTTATGTATGTTTCCCAGTCATATTCCCACTTCTTCTTATTTTTTTGTAAATGTTCAAAAAACCAGCTTTTTCCACCTTTTATATATCTGAGATTCGTAGCCAGAACATATCTTTCCATATGATCCAGTTTTCTTTCTTCTTCACTATACTCTTTAAATAAAGGGCAAGCTTCTTTTAATGTATCTTTAGTAATATTCGGCAATACTGATGGTAATTTTTTTATGTGAGCTTGTTCTTCTCCCTCTTTCTTTTTCTTCTGTTTTTCTACAGGAAACATCACGATATTACCGTCTCTAACCATTTTCCGATCTTTCAAAGAATCATCTACATAGCTTTCTTCAAAAATCCCAAGACGGTTATTAATAACTTCAACACTAAGACTTTTTGCAAGTGTCTTTAATCTTTTAGTATAATTCTCTCTCTTTTTATCTTTATAATATCTATGAAACCCGTCCACTACATCCATAACAGTTACTCTGGCACATGAATGTTTTTCAATTATTCCTTTCCCACCAAGAAACATTCGTGCAAGTTCTTTACAGTTTTGATCTGCCAGTAGCTCTTTACCGTCTACTTTTTCATCGTTAAACATTTCCAAAAGCAGATTGTTCAACACATCTGCAAGTGCTGGCTCTCTAATCCAGTCATCTAAAACAAAAACAGCTCGAAATTTAGGATTTTCGTCGCTGTTTCTCAAAGATTTGTATGTAAATGTAAATGGAATACCATATTTTTTTAGTCTTTTCTTGATTTTTTTATAGTTGGGATTTTCATCAAAATCCAATACCAAAAATATCTGTTTTTCAAAGTGCTCCTTGTCTCTTATACCATCTTTCACAAGGGCTCTGGTAAATGCTCTTCCGTTTTCTCCAATTTCATGTATAATTTTACTCATAGAAAGATTTTCTCTATGCCTCGCAACTCGATTACTAATAACAGCAAATACAGGGTCGTTTTTTCCAGGTTTTTCGTTTACCTGCTCAGGATCAATATTAATCTGGTATTTTCTCATATTTTTTACCTCTTTTTCCCAATAAATGCACTCAATATTTCTTTCATCACTGCAAATTACGTTCTCTGAGATACTAAGATGGCAAAAAAATGACGATAGTGTAAATTTATTGATTTATATATATACGATTATAACCTTTACACGTCGTTTTTTCTTTGCCACGCTCTCTCAAAATCCATAATTGTATTGATTAGCTTTCTCTTACTCTAAAAAACGTTCAATATTTGTACATTTATTTGTTATATTTTTTACAGCTTTGTTTAGCTCTGAGTTTTTTTCTATAAATGTAAAAAATATATAAGTAAGAAACATATTCATAAAAAATATCAGAAAACAAGGGAGGACGAAATCTTGACAAATTCATTTTCATTTTATAAAAGCACATCTGATTCCTGCAGTGATCCAATAGACATTATGACTGTTGCTGAAGTTGCTGCATTTCTCGGTGTCGGCAAGAATCGCATTTATGAATTACTTAACAAGGGAACTATTAAAGGATTCCGAATGGGATCTACCTGGAAGATCAGTAAACTGGCATTAGAAGCTTATATTAGAGAAGCATCAGGATTGTAATAGTAACGCAAAATACCGGATTGAGTTTTATCATACTCAATCCGGTATCATTTTTTATTGCTACCATTTTCCATATAATACTGCCGTAGAGATAGCATGTCTCTACGGCCATTATTTTTCATGTGTATCCAATTTAGATAAGCATTATTGTAATCTGTCATAATGCTCATAAATCCAAATTTTTAAAATCAATAGACAAATCCTTGTATATTGCTGTCGGTACAGTATCTTCAAAAGAATATTCATCAATACTGTTATGCTCAAAGTTATATACAATTATCCGATTCTTCATCGGATCTACAATCCAGTATTCCCTGACACCTGATTTCTGATATTTCAGTAATTTTACAAGATAATCAAGCTGTTTACTGGACGGAGAAACAATCTCGATAATCCAGTCTGGAGCACCCTTGCATCCCCGATCATCCAGCTTATTCTTATCACAGATAACGGAAATATCCGGTTCAACATAGGTATCAGATGTTTCATCCAGATATACTGCAAATGGAGCCGCATATACCTTGCAGCTGCCTTTATGGGAACGTATATACTCTCTGATAGTACCGGAAAGCTCCATGGATAAGTCCTGATGCTTCCTGCTCGGTGGTGCCATATAATAAATCTGTCCATTAATCAGCTCTGCACGTTCGCCATCCGGAAGTGCATAAATATCATCTATTGTATAAGTATGCTCTTTTGGTAAAGCCATGTTCTCACGCTCCCTTCCTACTTTCTATAGTTGTATTATAGTCGATTGCCTTAGAATAATCAACGAAAAAACCGGATTGAACTATTCTACTCAATCCGGTTCTTTATTTACAATATAATAGCTGGAACTTTCCACAGGCTCAAAATTATACCTCACACTAAACAGCCATTTCTTTTCAAAGATATTTATATGGATTCATACAAATCATCTATATCTGCAATTTCTTTCATAAGTTTATTGGAAATTTCACTTTCAACAAATTCTTTTTTTATTCTCATAATGAAACGGACATCTGAAAATAAATGCATTATCGTATTTAACAAACTTCCTATATCTAAGTTTTTCGGATTCTTTGTTATAGCAGTATTGATTATTGTACTGGTTGACGCTATGGAATTTGATATTAATAAAATTTTCCGAGTTCTTACCTCATAAAAATCCTTATCTTCATCGTTTTTTCTGAACAATCCATGTGTTAATGATATAATAATATCAACTATTTTTGTTAGAACAAATGATGCTCCAATTATCTTAGTATCCCTTGCCAAGCACAACGCATCATAATTTTCACTGTATAACTTACTTGCAAAATTCTCATTTATACTTGAAAGTAAAGGTACAGGAAGTCCTAGTTTAGTATATTCATCCGATTTAAGATGCTGTGCTTGTGCAAACAATGCCGCTGGCAAATTTAAAAAATCTGCTCTTATCATGTCATAGCATTCTTTAAACATCTGCCCTACGAATACAGTTTCTGGAGTAATAACCATTTTTCTCCCACCTGTAATCGGATCTATCCTGCTTATTCTATTCGTATGAAAATCATTAAATGTAATACAGTCTGTTAAGATATTGGCAGTTCCAAACATCCACCCTAATATAGGATCATGCCCAAGAGTATGCAGCCGATGGTTTTTTCCACTCATACTTTTTCCTACAATATCATATGGAACGCTTTGATATAAAATATTTATCCACTGACCAGTTCCATGTCTTTCCATATGCTTATCTCTAAAATTATCATTTGCTTCTTTATGCGCCTTTTTTATAGATTTATCAGCATGATCTAAACGTTCTGATGGATTAAAACTCTTACCATAATTAAATTTTTCTGCCACATAAGGAAATATAAGTGTTTTTGCCACTTGAAGTGCAGTAGCTATTGCAAGAAATGATAAATCTGTTTTATTAACAATACTTGTTTTTCTTGAAAACTGATTGTTAATTTTTTCTAGTTCATCAAAAGCACTTTGTATTTCAGTTTCTGTCATAATATCTTCCAAAACAACAGTATCTGGTTCATACAAATTTGCCTGTTCTACAATTTTCTCCCATGATTCAAGTTTCGGTTTATGTTCCAAAGATCTATTCTTATTAGATGCTTCTATCTCTGTAGAAAGCTTAAGTATATCTTTATTCTTTCCCAAGGAACGAAGCAGTTCTAACGAAGAATCTATATTATTATCAACAGAATTTCTTGTTTTTTTTAACTCACTGTCCCCAAGCAATGATTTAGAAACATCTTTATTCATTTTCAGAACCTTATTAATATCCAGTTCATCACTTGAATACTTAAACCTGCTCATATCATTCTCTCCACATTATGCAGCAATGCCCAGATCATGCTGCAGATCTTTTATAGCCGCCTGTAATAATATATTCAATCCATTTAGATAATCTATTCTCGCTTTATCCGCATTACTCTCTTCTTTCAAAGCCTTAATAATTGCCGTCTGTTTAGCAATTGCATTTTTATATAATAATTCTTTAGACCTGCGCAATTTTTCATTTCTACTATGAGAAGCCATTAATAAACCAGCTCCTCCCAACAGAACAGCAGGTGCAGCTAAAACGGCAACACCAGCTGCCATTCCGCCTCCAATAATTCCACCAGCTGCAGCTAAACCACTAGTAATCCCGGCTGCACTTAAGCCAACAACAGAACCACCTAAATATAATCCGGCAAATCCAATGCCAGCTCCTACGCCGACTCCAACAGCGCCTGCAACTGCATCTCCAATCGGAGAATCCTCAATTCTTCTTGACTTATCATGTAATGCAGCATCTGCATCATCAATAACTGACTGAACTGATTTCAATGCTTCCTGACTCTGAAATTTCATATCTGATTTTTTTGTAATATAATCACCCATAGAATATTTCCTCCTTTAGATATGAGTATATATCTACTCTATATATAAGTATACCATATATTAATACGCCTTACAATATACTGATAATAAAAATATAATCAGAATATAAGGAGGTAGCCATTTAATGAGAGTAAAAAAAGAAAACCCTTTACGCCAGCTTCCTGTTAATTCTAGTGACTATGGTGAGATCAGGATTCATTTGAAAGAAATATTAGAAGAGCGCGATATTTCTCTGAATCAATTATCTTTCAGAGCTGAAATGCAGCGTACACAGTTAAGAAATTATAGAGATAATAAAATCCAGAGACTTGATATTGATATATTGAAGCGTTTATGCTATGTCCTCGACTGCGATCTGCATGATCTGATCGAATATATTCCTGCTGAAGATTCTTCTGAAAGGCAATAATATATTGTATTTTGCAATATGTATTACGTTACGTTTCGCACAGCATCATAAAAATTTATTCGAAATCATAACAATTCGAGAACATTCGATTTTCTTCTTCCTTGCAAAATCCATCAAAATCTTTTATAATAGAACTGTAAGTTCTTATAAGTATTATAGCTATATACCCTACAAAAGATAACTTGGTGCCTTACGTTTATATAATACCCTTATAAACAATACTTAAATAAATCATGCCTGTGCATGTCTCGGAAATATATTCACATATTTTGAACAAAACCATATGTCTCTTTTATTCATAGAGCGGCATAAGAATAATCTTTATAAATGAATGTAGTAGACGTGGCATCAACTTCATAAAAAATTCGAGGAGGTAAGCCAATGTTATCTAATGAACTACTGGTTGACGCTATTAAAAGCGGTGCTACAAATGAGGAAATTTACGAACTTGTCAGGTCAATCTATGGAGAGGCCATGAAGAAAACCTATTATTCTTTGCTTAAGAGAGATAAATATTATCAATCGCTTCTTGCTCAAACAGATGAAGCCGAGAAAAAGCTGAACCAACAAGAGATGTCTGTGGAAACCAGAAATGTTGTAGATCATTTTATTGATCTATCTACGGAAATAGATGATGAATCTCATGCCGTATTGTATCTTGCAGCATTTATAGATTCATACCGCTTTTTCAAGGCATTGGGACTTGTAATTTGCTAATAAACTTCAAAAAATAAAATATATATGACGACAACAGGAGGAAAGGTATCTGCCTTTCCTCCTGTCATTTTTCTTAAAGATTATATTCTTTATATAACTGCTCACGTCTTTTAGCGTCTGTTGATACAATCGGGATTTCTTCAGTTCTCTGATCCTGAAGCAATCGAGTAATTAAACTTCCAAGTCGAGCTTCTCCCTGAACCTGTCCAATCACCTCACCTCTCGCCTGTCCGATTGCCTCTCCTTCTGCACGTCCAATCGCTTTTCCCTCCGCTTTAAGTCTTTCAGATTCCAGTTCCAGAACTTTTCCTCCCATAATATCACCTATTCCTTTCCGGACATCTTCTTCCTTACGGAAGATATAATCCGCAATCTTTACAATTAACTTTGTCAAATCTGTATACAGTTCCGATTTACCTGTCTCCGTCAGTTCTTTCTCCAGATTTACCCGGATTTCTTCGTATTCGTTTAAAAGCATCTGGAATAATTCCGGATTGTTATTAAAATCATGTCCTTTTTTCTCGTATCTCATAATATAAAACGGCAACAGCATTAACAGGTTTTTCTCAAAGATGCTGTCTTTTGTATAATCAGCCATTTTTATAGCAGGTATGGAATATAAATATGTATTTCCATCCGGAAAAACTACATCTGCTTCCAGATAATCCGGCGTGTTTCCAGAACTTCTCAGAAACAGTACGCAGGACTTTGGAAATTCTATTCGGTATCTGCGTCCCTGCTTTTCTGCATGTTCTATGCCAATTGCAAAATCATATTCGATCATTCTTATTACCATCGTCATGTCGTCTGTGCTCTGACACTCGATATGGTACATTTTCTTTCCGATCAGCAGGCAGGAATCTGTAATGATCTCTCCATCCTCCTGCTGATGTTCATTGCGAAGCTGTGTGATCTTCACATCTTCCGGGTATGATGTATGAAATACCTCATTAATCAGCGGTACTGCCAGATATGGCATCTTCTCGATCATTGTACGAAATACATCATCAAAAATCGTATTATTCATATAACACTCCTTTTTCGTATCTACATTATAACATTTTAACGGGTTTTATTAAATACTTAATCTCTCTGAAGTTATGTATTTTTATCTTTGGAATTAGTGGCAGATATTTTCCTGAAAATTGCTTATTAGAAAAGTTTAGGTCGCTGTTTATCTATACTATACAGATATACACCTACATGGCAAGCCCATTTTGGTCAATTATTTTTCGGCTTTTTTCAGATATTCAGAAACTGCTGTCTTGTACGTAGCTACTGTTTCTGATATTTTATAATTTTTCTGCCTATAGAGTATATTGTGGATATAAGGCTCTCTGTTCTCATTGCTTTTATATTTCATTAAACCGTGTAAAACCTGTGTAAACTCTGTTTCCGTATCTTAGTTTTTCCTTATAAATAAAGGATTTTCAGATGAATGTCAGTATATTGCCGTGGCATACGAAACAAACTCTAATCATAATATTTTCTCCTCTCAAAATGCTAAGAAATGCCGAGTTTTGGGGCATTTTGCCCTACTCGACGAGAGCATTTATTTTCATCGTATAGACTACACTTTTTGCAAAATAATGCAAAACGGAGTAAATCACTTCCCTGTGTAGTAGTCAAATCGTAGTCAGTTTAGGGGGTGCAGACTACTCTGCAAACAAATTTCCCAACTTAATTGATTTTCTAATATCTTTAAAATGCAGTTATAAAATCTTTCTTCACTTTAATTATCTAACTGCATTATATGAACATCCATATCCAATACTATAGTTTTATATAGTTGCTTTTTTTCAATATCATCAAAAAGAATTCCTTTTTCTTTTTTTAAATAATATTTCAAATAATCGTATGCATCATGTCCTCGCATATATATTTCTGGTTTATTTCTTATTCTTTTTCGTATGATTTTATATGCATTTAAAAGCGATGGGAATTTTTCCATATATTCTGACATTCTTTGAAATTCTTCCCTCTTTTTTTCGTGAATAACATCAATATTTTTTTCCGTATCATATACAAAAATATCTGATCCTTTATAGCGCATTGCATATTTGGGCCTAATAGCATTATTGTTATAATTTATAGTTATTACTGCCTTAGCAGCAAAATAATTGACTGTAGTATTCCAGAATTTTTCAAATGCTTCCCAAAACTTTTTGTACTCTTCATTTGATAATCCAAGATGTTTAAATACTTTTTGAATATTTCCTTCCATCAAAAAATAGTTTTCAAAAGAATATCCTTTAGTTCTACAAATATGATTTTTATCTTCTGACGCAATAGGATATTTTGTGTATTGCAAATCTGGATCATGATCCCTATCAACAATAAATATACACTTTTCCATTGTCGATTTTAATGATGAAGAATATTTCATATATTCATGACAATATAAAACAGATGCTTTTCCGACAATTTTTTCACTTCCATCAATATAATCACTACGATAGCTATATAAGTAATAGGCCTGACGGTTTAGCCTTTCATTTGCTGTAGATATGTAAAACTCTTTATCGCCTTTCCCTTCCACAAAAACAAATCTTTTATTTCTTCTATCTACTCGTGCCGCATTATAACGAATTATCATTCCAATTGGTTTTTCATATGCTATATTCGCTCGTATCGTTTCTTCAAATCTATTCATCTAAATTATCCTCTGCTGGAAGAAAAACTATACAGTCTTGTACTCGTTCATCCATCGCCATATATGGAGAATGTGTTGCTACAATTAAATTTTTGAAACATCCCTCTTCAATCAAATCCGGAAGAAGATGTTCCTGCCACAAAACGGATAGTGATAATTCTGGCTCATCCAAAATAACAGATACTCTATTAGAAAATGCCGCTATCACAAATAACAATATTATTTTCTTTTCACCTGACGATAGTTCATTAAGCCCTATACAATCATTCTTTGACTCTCTGATCGGAACAATTTTAGAATTATCTGCTTCTCTTTTTATTTTTACAAATATTCCAGATGGTAAGATTTCTATTTCTTTATCATAAAAGTAATTATTCAGCCTTTCTTCCAACTTGAGTATTTTCTCATTTATATTATTCTTTTCCAATAGAGACGGCAAAATTTCTTTATAAGTAATATAACATAAAAATGCAGTACTGGTTTTCTCATCATCCCACATGTTGTCTGTACTGGTGCTACATTTTTCAACAGATACTCTGAAGTTTTCGCAAATAACTGGTCTTATATAATTTTCTATAAAGTATATGTTTTCTTCATCCCTAAAGTATTCTGCTAAAAATTCATCACTTTCAAACTCATCCCTTAACTCCATATGATATTTCTGCAAATCTTCCTTTTCAATCCATTCGTAATCATCACTTCCAATCTCCCAACGAATTTCACCTGCGATCACTCTTTTACAAATATCTGCAACTTTTCTATTAATTTCTTTTAAAAAACCCGGCTTGTAATAGTATGCTGAAATAACTGCATTAATATTTATTTTTCTTTCTTTTATAAATTTTTGAATACTGCATTCTGCAAACGAATATGTCTCTCCGGAATTTTTATAAATATCAGTTGTAAAATCATTAATATTATCGTATACCCTTGATAAAAATAACCAGTAGTATTCTCCGGCCAAATGCTCCAAATATTCTGAGGCTTTTATTAGATTTTTAGGACCAGATAAATATTCTGCCATCTCAAATGCATTCATATGCATAGAAAAACCATCACCTTGTCCTAATGAATCATTTGCATTTTCCAACCATAATAAAGTATTAGATTTAACTACTGTAACCGCTTTCTCTGGGCATTCAAATTCAAAGCTCTTTACAAGATCCAAATAATAAGTATTTTTTGTTTTACTATAGCATCCATCATAAATACAAATTTCCATATATCTATTTTCATGTCCGACAAAATCTTTACTAAATTTAGTGAAAGCAAGGTATCGTGCACAATCCCGCCTCCCACATTGTTTCTCTAACTCTTTCATTAGATTGGGGATTGTATTTATGTAAATTTTATTATTATAATCATATATCTTTAAAATCGTATTAATTTCCATAGAATTTGAAATATCAAACAAGCAATTACAAAGAAATTTATAATATAGCTTTTCTTTCATTAAATGCGTAAACAGTTCCTCCGCATTCTTTTCTGCCCTATCACGATCATAAGCATTATCCCAAAACGGATAAATTTTTTCAGAATATTTAGCATAAAAATACTTTAACGTATCTATATCTGGCAGCAAATCTTTTCTTTCAATATAAAAAGAACGTTCCCCCTCTTCTCTTCCATGCTCGTACGCCAGCACCTCAATACTATCAAAATCCCATCGAAGAATTTCGATAAAATCATTATTAACCAGAGCCTGATAAAATCTTAATACCGTAGTTTTTCCTATTCCATTTGCTCCATACAATATATTCATTTTTTTTCGTAAATCTAACTCTACAGAATATTTTTGAAATAAATTATTAATTCTTAATTTAAGTATATCCATTATCTCACCTTTTTCTACATATACTTCTAATCAAATATTACAAACTCTATCGATTGTTTATTTAATCATTATATTCTTTTTGTTATAATATCATAAATTATGAAAAAAAGCACCCAAGTTGTATAAACCTTGGATGCTATCGTTTCTTATTATAATATTTTATTTTTAAACTACCTTGAACATATTCTGCTTCAAAGGCTTATCGTCTTTATCCGAAATTCCCATTTCTTTTCTTGCATTTTCCAGTCCTTGCATTTTCTGCAGTTCCTTCTCTGCATCGTCCAAGCCCATATGGGTATACACATTCAGGGTGGCTCCTATGTCTGAATGCCCCATCAGATATTGCAATGTCTTTGGATTCATTCCTGACTTAGCCATATTGGAACAATATGTATGGCGGCACACATGAGGCGTAATCTTTGGCATCTGCACTTTATAGATTTCATTGTACCTTCAATGCCAACATATCTCTCATCCCGGCAGTATACAGTGCTTCCGCATACAGAATCCACCTTTGATTTACTGCCGTAATATATCGATCCACCTGAACTCGTTTCTCTTTTGGCAGATTCATATTATAAAAGCTTTCTTCTTGATGGTAAACTTCCTCCAATGCGTTGCTGTACTCCTGACTCTCTGCTTTCAGTTTCTCTTCCAAATCATCCAATCGGCTATCCATTATCATTTCAAGCACATGAGCAACCGATCTATCTCTGTCAGAATCTTCCAATGCCCTTCTCAACTCTGACAACATGATTTTGTATGAAAATCCCATCGCCTGTCCCATATAAAAATAGTATTCTCTTTCTATCAGGTTTTTCTTGTTCTCCAGTTGCAACACCCTATTCAAGGCTTCTTGCTCCTCTACCGTCAGAGCCATCTCCCCATCCAATCCCAAGACTTCTTTAATCTTAGGATTCTGACTCAACAACACCCTGATCTGCTCTTTGATACTCCGGTACTCAGGATGCTTTGATTCTAAATATTTACACACTTTTTCTTCGATTTTTTCATCAAGCAGCCCATCCTGCCATATGACATTTTCCCTTGTTCTCATATGTAAAACTCCTCTCTTGGTTATTTCACTGACGTACTATACCATGATTTCAGAATATAGCAATTCACCATACCTACCAAAAAAGGAGTCTACAGACTGGTTAATTTACCTTTTACATACTTTTTATGATATAATGCATATTATAAAATCACTTATAGACAAAAGGGGAACTTCATGAAAAACTCAGAAAAATGTATGATTCTTCGACAACTTACATCCACTGCTTCCGTGTCGGAATATTACAAGGCACTGGAAAGAATCGGAGATATAAAATCAAACTACGGTGACTACCTCATTACTGAGCCAATCAACTGTAATACAGAATTAGAGCGTCTCCCCGGAGCAGACTATGATCTCTGCTGCGCTTTGCTGACGATGCTTCTCCGAGAAGATCATTTCAGTAATGGTTCCTTCGAAAGACGTTGTAAATCCGGACAGGTGCAGCCAGTCATTGACAAAATGATTTCACTTCTGTCGAATGGAGAATAGGAGAAATACACTATGGAAATAAAATTGAATGATTTACTCCATTTCAGTGGAGCTGATATGGATATTGCAAAAATAAAATTCAATCAGTCCAGCCCTGATAGCAACCCACTTGATCTTTATCAGCAAGATCCTGAAATTGTCAATACCCAATGGCTCTTTTGGAAAGAACAGCGAAGATATTTTTATGAAGGACAAATTGCCATCTGCTTTCTAAAACTCACGTGGGATACTTGGCTTCTTACCACAATCAAACGTATTACAAAAGATTTAAACGTCAGTGGCGGTATTTCATATGAAGGTAAAGAACTACCGGAATACAAAAAATACTACGGTAGAGTAATTGTTAAATTCCATAAAACATTCCAAACGCAGGGTACTTACTACAAAACCGTTTGTGATGAACTCATCGTAAATCAGATTCTTCCTGCAACGTTTGACGGCTATGATTTCCCTGGTTATGATCAGGTCCGTTTATCCTATGAACAACTTGAAATTATTATCAGACAAAACAAAAAAGACTGGCGAGCTGCTCTTGAAAATCAAAAGGCTGTATACCTTATTACTGATAAAAACAATGGCAAATTATATGTTGGTTCTGCCACAAGCGATTACGGTATGCTTCTGCAGCGTTGGAGCAATTATGTTGAGAATGGACATGGAGGAAATATCGAGTTAAAGAAACTCGTCGAAGAAAAAGGATTTGATTATGTAAAAAAATATTTCCAGTACTCCATCCTAGAAAATTACAATGCCAAAATCGATGATCATATTATTCTTGAACGTGAATCTTGGTGGAAGGATACCCTTCAGAGTAGAAAACACGGATATAATGCAAATTAAATGAAAGAAGGTGGATTCTATCTATGGAATACCAAATTTTTCATACTTTAGAAGAATCTGAAAATTACTGTTCTTCAACATCTATTGATGAAAAGAAAAATAAACTTCTTTTTGATTCTCGCAAAGATCCTTTCAATACAAATTCTTCTTTATGGGGAACATCATCGGTAGAATTTTTGAAAATTCTTTTATGCACTTTATATCAAATACGTGATATATATTCAAACTACGAATCTTTGAATTGGCTTGAAAAACACGGATTGGCCCATCTGATCGTTTCTGCTACATCCGCTTATGTAGAAGAAAACGATAAGCAGCTTCTGATATCTGGGTTTTGTGAAGGCTCTTCAAACAGAATTGTTTACATGCCAATAAAATCAATAACGGAATCAACCAAGCGAAAAATACGTATTTTTTATATGGACACCTTACTCACCCAATTCAAAGATATGCCCCCTGCTTTAAAAAATGAAGATGATTTACAAAAATGGTTGCGTTCCAAATTTCAAATATCAACATTTAACTTTTTTATCAATGGAGTATTTGATAATTATGATCCAGATGATATAAATTATTTTGGTAACTATATTCATCCCAAAGTAAAACAATTACTTGGCAACAAAGATACTTGGAAACAAATCAAAAACTATAGAAATTTATTCGCGCATCCTCATGAAAAAATTAATGAGCGTGCTCTAAAAATGGTATGCGAAATAATTACTTCTGACAAATTTATTCATAGTATAGAAAAAGTTGTCTTTCTATTACTGCCGTTATTACCAGTAGAACGACAAAACTTTATAGATACCGGATATCATAATTGCAAAGAAAATGTACGTGAGCTGGGACACAGAACCCTGAAAACAGGTTCTGTCCTCGATAACTAATGACATATTTTATATCAGTTTTTTCTGTTTACACAAAACTTGAAACGCTCTCATACATAATGCAGCTATGGCACAAAATACACATCCCCATATAAGTATCGCTACCTGCAGTACTTTTTCATCCGGCATAAAAAACACTCCTCACATTCGTCACTTACAATAAGTATTACACTTTACCGTGTAAAAGTCAACCTTCCAAAAAAATCCCGGAGTACATTGTCATACTCCAGGATTTTGTCGTCAACCGGATAAAAGCAACCGCATTCGCTACATAATTCTACGCCAGATAACTGCTTCGCAGTTGATTCAGTTAAAGCTCTTCCCCGCAGGATTCAATCACTTTTTTGTACCAGTAAAAAGAATCTTTGCGGATTCTGGAAAAGTCTCCGGTCCCGTCATCATTTTTATTTACATAGATAAGACCATAACGCTTCTTGAATTCTCCAGTGGAGGCACTGACAAGATCTGTACAGCCCCAGCAGGTGTAGCCGATCAGATCTACTCCGTCATGGATTGCTTCCTTCATCTGCTCTATATGGCGGCGCATATATTCAATACGGTAATCATCGTGAATCTTTCCATCCTCTGTCAGCTGATCCACCGCCCCAAGACCATTTTCCACGATCATGATCGGAATCTGATAGCGGTCATAGATCTGGTTCAGAACATAGCGAAGACCAGTTGCATCGATCTGCCAGCCCCAGTCGGAAGCTTTCAGATATGGATTTTTCAGATTGTCACTTCCATTTCCGGCCGTTTTCTCTCCGTCCTTTGTCACGCTGACACAGCTACTGGAATAATAGCTGATAGTGAAAAAGTCCACCGTACCCTTCTTGAGGATCTCTTTATCCTCCTGAAGAACCTCCAGCTGGATTCCGTGCTCCTCAAAGTATCTCGCTGCAAATCCCGGATAATATCCTCTTACATGAACATCACCGGCAATGGAATTGTGGATCTGCCCAAACTGCTGTGCATATAAGATATCATCCGGATGGCAAGTATATGGATAACCATTGTGATAAGCAAGCATACAGCCAAGCATAAACTCCGGATCGATCTCATGAGCCATGGAAACTGCAAGTGCACTTGCTACCAGCTGGTGATGCATTGCCTGATAACGGCTCTGCTCACATACATCCTTCGGGTCCAGCATTCCTGCACAGAATACCGCACCAAAGTCCTGCGTCAGCATATTGATCTCATTAAAAGTCAGCCAGTATTTTACCTTACCTTTATATCTCTCAAATAAAACCTTTGCAAATCGAAGATAGAAATCGATCATCTTACGATTTTTCCATCCGCCATACTCCAGAGAAAGATGAAGGGGATTCTCATAATGAGAGATCGTTATCAGCGGCTCAATGTTATATTTTCTCAGTTCGTCGATCACATTGTCGTAGAACTTAAGGCCTTCCTCATTTGGAGTTTCCTCATCTCCATTTGGGAACACTCTGGACCAAGAAATAGAAAAACGATATACCTTAAATCCCATCTCTGCAAAAAGAGCAATATCCTCTTTCCAGTGATGATAAAAATCAGTCGCCTGGTGATTGGGATAAAATTCTTCCGGTAACGGTGCCGGCGGTGTAAGACGACGTTCCTTATCCACACTTCCTCCTGTCAGGACATCTGCAATGGACGGGCCTCTGCCATCCTCATCCCAACCGCCTTCATACTGGTTTGCAGCAGTTGCTCCGCCCCAGAGAAAGTTTTCCGGCATACGGTTATAATTTTTCATATTTTAATTTTCTCCTTTTTACAAACATCAGGCGGATCTGTTATCTCCGCCTGATGTTTCGTTGTTATTCTTATACAATAGTCAGGAATTTATCTCCTGCATTTACAGCTGCATCTTCTTTTTCCATGCATACTGCTTTGATATAATCAGAAATATTGGTCACAACAACCGGTGTGATCAGATCATATCCTTCTTTCTTAATGGCATCCATATCGAATTCCACAAGAAGCTTTCCTTTTTTTACCTTATCTCCATCAGAAACATGGGATTTAAAATATTTGCCATTTAAATTTACAGTATCAAGTCCGATGTGGATCAGAATTTCTGCTCCACTTTCTGTCACAAACATGATTCCATGTTTACTGTCCATGATATTTGCCACCGTACCATCTGCCGGTGCATAAACCTTACCTTCTGATGGAACGATTGCTGCTCCGTCACCTAAAACCTTATCAGCAAAAGTTTTATCCGGAACATCGGAAAGTGCTTTTACAGTTCCTGCTACCGGTGCACAAAGCTCGATCTTGTCTACAAGCGGAGCACTCTGCTGTGCAGGCTGTTTTTCTGTATCTGTGTTCTGTACTTCATCCTCTGTCTCAGCCTTTACATCCTCAAATCCGAAGATAAGCGTAAGAACAAAAGCAGCTACAAAAGATACCACGATCATAATGATTCCATAAATCAGATTGCTTAATCCCTTCTCGCCGATAAACGCCGGGATCGCCATGATACAATTCTGTGCAATGTAAAGAGAAACCTGAAGAAGTCCTCCTACGATACCACCGATTCCGGCTGCGATGGAAGCTGCTACAACCGGTCTTTTCAGTTTCAGTGTAACACCATACAGAGCAGGCTCTGTGATACCCATAAGAGCGGAAACACCGGCTGCACTTGCCAGCTGTTTCATGTTGCTGTCCTTGGATCTTACAGCTACTGCAAGAGAAGCTCCGGACTGTGCAAGGTTAGAGCATACCTGAGATACAAAAATCAGTGTATCGGTACCACCGGTTGCAATGGCATTCAGTCCGATCGGTGTCAGCGCATGGTGCATACCGGTCATAACGATGAACGGGAAGGTTGCTGCAAGGATACCTACAATAATGAAACCAAGTTTTACGGACAGGAAGTTGATGGCTACCGCAAGTCCGTTACCAATAATTGTTCCAATCGGTCCAACTACGATCAGGGCGATCGGTGCACTGATCAGAATTACCAGTGTCGGGTTCAGGATCAGTTTTACCATTTTCGGTGTGATCTTATCAACCAGAATCTCAATATAATGTGTGATCCATACCATCAGGATAACCGGAATAACGGAATAAGAATAAGTTGCTTTTGTGATTGGCAGACCAAACAGTGTGATGGCCGCATCACCAGCTACCATAGTTACAAAGGTAGGGCTTAAGTAAACACCGGCAATAAACAGCGCCAGTGACTGGTTCACGCGGAAAACCTTGGCAGCATTTGCTGCGATCAGGAACGGCATGAAGTAGAAAGTAACATCTCCGATAAAACTGATCACCTGGTAGGTACTGCTTGTTTCTGATACCAGATGAAAAGTTGTCAGCAGGGTAAGTACAACTTTGATCATACCGGCTGCAGTCAGGGCAGGGATCATCGGGGTCATACATCCGGTGATGGCATCGATAACTTTTGAAACAACACTCTTTGAACTGTCAGAGTTCGCTGCCGGTGCATCATCGGTAGGAACGCCTTTGTCTTCCAATGCCTTGTAAACAGCGTTTACTTCGTTTCCTGCGATAACCTGGAACTGATCTTCATGCCAGTTAACGCCGGAGATCTCAGAAAGCTTTAAGATCTCTTTCTCGTTGATCTTCGATCTGTCTTTCACATAGAAACGAAGCCTTGTCATGCAGTGGAACAGACGGGTGATATTATCTTTTCCGCCCAGCGCTGCAATCAGTGTGTCTGCAGTTTTTGCATAGTCCTTTTTCATTTGGGGACCTCCTTTAATAATAAATATTGAAATTTATATTAAAGGTCTTGCCTGAAAAGATACGCACATGGCACGTATTTCAGTAACAATCCATTAACACCTAATTTATAAAACAATCTCTTTTCACAGATTTTTCAGACGTTTATGGTCTTCTGTGATCTTCTGGATATGAATCGTCAGATACAGCATTTCATCCTCAGTCATAGCGTATTTATATTCCTCTTCCATCATAAGATAGATCATTTTTACACAGCCGTAAGCTTCTCTGTACTGCTCCTTGATGATCTTGAAAAGCTCCTGATTCTCATCATAGTGAAGCTCTTTATGAAGGAATCTCTGGGCAAAATATTTCAGATGCGTGAGAAACCGCTGATAATACAGATTATCCTCCTGAAATTCCATATTGTCATAATACTTCTCCACGATGTCCAGGATCTGATGTACGATAATGGAAATCTGATAGCTGTCCGTCTTGCCGCCATCTTCCGCATTCACAAAATGCAATGCAAAAAATCCTGCTTCATCTGCAGAAAGATCTACCTCGAACATCTCATTTACCTTTTTCAGTAATTCCAAGCCGATCTCATATTCCTTATGATAAAGCTGCTTGATATCCAGAAGCAGCATATTCTGAAGGCGGATCCCGTTTTCAAGTCTGGAGATCGCACCCATGATATGGTCGCTAAGGGAAAAATAAATACTGTCATTTAATTTCATCCCCTCTTTTTCCTTCACATCATTTACAAAAGCTTCCACAAAATCCAGATATTTTTCCGGAATAGCAGTCAGATAACCCTGTATCTCCTTGCTGATCTGGGCATTTTCCGCAGTAAAGATCTTCTCGATCCTGGACTCCTCCACTTGCTGTCCTTTCTTTTTCTGAAAGGCAATTCCGCAGCCCTTTACAATAACTTCATGTCCCTGTCCATCCCTGGACAGTATCAGATTATTATTCAAAATCTTATGGATAACCATAGTCCTGTTCCCCCGCTGCCAAACAAATAAAAAAAGACCATTACAGTATATAGAAAACCTATTCCTATACTACTATAAGGTCTTGCCTGACGATAAATAAATATTTCAGTAACAATCCTTCTGATTCGTAACTATTTAATAACTGTACGTAATAATATCAGAAAAAATATATGTTGTCTATCTGGAATATTTAATAAAATATTTATAATATTTTTGTGAACTTTGACAAAATCCCCTGATGATCCTGCCATACGGATCAACGGGGGATTTTCTGTTCAGCTTTTTATTCTTCAGATCTCTTTTCCCTTTGTCGCAACGGCATGTACAACAAACGGTACAAACAATGTAATAAACGCCGCATATCCAAGGTATGCATACCATCTATATGTATGGGCAAGAGATCACTTATTTTTGCTTTGTCTATACATCCCAAAAACGAAAAAATTTCCCCAAAAACGACCTGATTTTCCCAAAAACAAATAAAATCCCCAAAAACATATAAATTGTGTAATTGGGAAATGATGTTTGACTTTCTTAAAAAACCCAGTATTTATGCGGCTTTTGGCATAGTGAATTTCGCATTGTTTGTAATTTCATATGTGGCATCATAGAAATACCACATGTTCTCTGCATCATTATATTCTCCTTTGCTTGTATCAGCGGATAACTTTTTCACCTCATCCGGTGTCATTTTAATTGGCAATGTGACTGCAATCTTATCTTTTAAGAGCTGCTGTCCAGCAACAGTTTTCACTTCTGTGATTTCATAAATAAATGTATTCTTATACCACAGTCTTCAATCTGAATCAATGGCAAGGGCTTACGCCGGCAAATATGCCCCATTGACACAGTTTCAGTCTGTTGTATAAAATGAGCAAGCAGAACAAGAAAATGTTCTGCTAACGCTATATCATTCATGATTGTTTAGCTTTGTAATGAGGATGTTAGTATTAGGTTATAAAGCATTTCAGTGTTCTTACAGAATATAGGTTTTAGAGCGGATGCCAAAGTACAATTTAACATTGCTACATGCCACATTCCATATTTTATGAAGAAAAATAAGAAAATTACAGATTAAATATATAACATAAAGACTTTCTTATTCATCCTCGTGGTTTAACCAAGTGAAATTTTCCATTTTTTTATAAAAATCCAATTTATCAATCATATGATTACTGAAGTTATACATAAAATTTTCATATGTGGAACCAAGTGTATGATTTTTGTAAATACCGACCGCTTAGCGCACCTTACACGGTCATATAGAGCAGGGTTTCCGCTCATATAGAGCAAGCCTTCCGGTTAAGAGAGCAAACAACTTTTATGCCGTGAAAGGCTCTTTATTTGAGTAAGATGTGATAGGCTTAATTGCCAAGGCAAGCTTTTTCTCACAATTGCTTGCTCATTGCCTAAATATCACATCTGGTAGAGGCTCAAATCAAGAGCACCATGGAATAAATGTTGTTTGTTTTCCGGTCTGCTCAACACTGCGGAAAGGTTGCTCTAAATGTCTGTGCAGAGTGCTCTAATTCCCTTGTCCCTGTGGATACAATCCCAATAAAAAAATCATGGTTTTAACTTACACCATGATTCTCTTCCAATCCTACATCATTTTTATTCCGTTCTCGCACCATCAACTGATTAAGATATGCTTCAAGCCTTGGTCTACAAATAAGATATTTGTTACCCCAACGAACACTAAACTCTCCTTCATTGCTTTCTCACAGCCTTCTCATATTCTTAATTCCAATATTAAAATATGATGCAGCCTCTCGAATAGTCAACATATATTTTTCAGGAATTGCAACCAATTCCTCATTGCTCTTTTGGTTCTGTAAATTCTCCATGTGTCATATCCTCCAATCTGATTTTCAAAGGGGTATAACATATATCACTCTTACAGTGGGATAAGTCAACTACTATCTACTTCCCGCCAATCTTTTCTCAGACAATATACACTTTATCCATCTGACTCATAGAAATAGATCTTACAATCCATACTTTGACCTCATATTTGAAATCACACGATCCGCATCCTTGAAGATTCCCTGTTCTCTGGATTTTTTCAATCTTGCAAGCATCTCTTCCTCGGTCATCGGTGCATATAATTTACTCTTTAACTCATTTTCTACTCTGACCTGATTTGTACTATCTATGTTCAACACCTCATTTCCTCTCATTTTCTTTATTATAGTGATAAATCATTTGTATTGTATTTTAAGATTAGAATCTGTTAGATTACTGCTACTTTTTAACGATTACTCCTCACATTTTAACGATTATCTACATTTCCTGTTTTTCATCTTTCCATTCGTAGTATTACCGTAGTCTCCAACTACTACAAGTGCAAAAATCTGCCCTATTTTGCCCCATAAAGTACCGATTTTACTGCATTTCCACAGTCCTGCCGTGGCAGATAAAGAGTACTTTTATCATTGTTGCATAACCTCGCATTTCTTAGTTTTTCTTGGTTTTTCGGGCTTTGTAAGCCTTTGTAAATTTTTGCTTTCTGGCATAACCTGGTTTATTTTCGCATAATATCGTCCGCAAAAGGTGTAAAATAAGGTGTATGTTTTTCTATTTTATACCTTGCTATTTTCAATTAAAAATCGTAATTACACAACCTGAATCCGGGCAACTTCTTCCCTGGCATCCTCAAGATTTACATGCGTATATGTATTCAGCGTTACGCTGATATCTGAGTGGCCCATCAAATATTGCAATGCTTTTGGATTCATTCCGGATTTTGCCATATTTGTGCAATAGGTGTGCCGGCATACATGCGGTGTAATGACAGGCATCTGTACTTTATAAGTATTATTATACTTCTGAATGATGTGTTGAAAATAATGCTCCCAGTGCAGGGAATAACAGATACTTTCATTTTTATCAAAGTATAAGAATCCACTTTTTCCATCTACCATAGGTTCTGCTTTGGGTGGGTTTCGTTTTTCTATTATTTTCCGAAAGCATTCCTCTACATCTGCAGTCATAGGTATCTTTCTCGTTCCGCTGGTTGTTTTAGTCTCTTGAATATAATATCCGATTTTTGATTTTTTCTGCAATTGATGATCGATGTTGATCGTATGCTCCTTAAAATCAATGTCAGAAATGGTCAAACCACAAAATTCCGAGATGCGAAGGCCGGTTTTAAATAATATGTAAATCCCCTCATAATACCTGCAAAAATGAGGATCCTCCTTCACAAACCGTAGGAACTTTCGTTCCTCAGCCCTGCTGATTGCCTCTCTTGTCACACTGTCATTCACAACCACTTCCATTAGCTGAAACTGAAATGAATTTTTCCTGATCAGGTCATCATCCACTGCCAACTGAAATGCCGGACGAAGAACTCCTCGGATTGAATGGATGGAACTATAACTTTTCTTTTCTACCTGCTGAAGATGTATCAGCCAACATTTTGCATCCGAAATCCGAACCGTATCAATCCTTCTTTTTCCAAATGGATCTTTCTTCAATAAATTGATAACTGTTCCGTATCCTGCAACTGTAGTAGGTCTGACACCGGTTTTTGTTGATATATATTTTTCAACCAGTTCCAGTACCGTCATATTTCCGCCATTTGTTGCAATCTGCTCAAAATGGTCCGCCTGGATTTTCTTCTCCATCTCCCGAAGCGACAAAGTACGGCGCTTTCCTTTCGGAGTTGCATCGTTATGGTCTAAGCGCCAGCTATATACGCAGCGCTCCTTTCCCATCTCATCGACATACTTAAATCGATATCTGCCATCAGATAACTGTATTTCTCCATTGTGTAATATACGTCCTCTATGATCTCTCCTTTTTTCACTCATAATATTTTAGTCTCCTTCATCAAATGTTCATTTAACTTGGAAGACCGTCTCGGTTTATTCATTATACCACAAGACCTTTCCTTCGCTAAGATAAAATGAATATTATTTTCATTACTATTTCTTCTATTCTGTCACTTAAACTGTGCTGGCTGTATCCAGATAATCTTCAAACAATTTCCTTTTGAATCGAATATGAGAACCTACTTCCAAAATGAAATCCGCTCCCTCATTTTCACCTGCGATTTGTCTCAATCTCTTTTCTCCAATTCCGTAATATTCTGCTGCTTCGGATACATTTAAAGAATATTTCTCCCAAACAGGTATTGTTTTTTCTGTATGATTCATTCGCAGTCCTCCTCCCCTCTGTTTGTATTCAACAACGTTTTCGCTTTCTCCATTTTCATACTTGCAATCACTTCTCTCTTACTTGTGCCTCCAACATACATAGGCGTACACATTTCTAAAATACGGTCATAGATACGTCTTTTATCTAACATGGTCTCGTTTTTTATTTCTTTCAGCGGAAGATTGGTCGTAATGATCAAAGGTCGTCCTGAACGGATTCTTCGATCTATGACGCTAAAAATAATTCCTAACGCATATTCTGAATTTCGTTCCACTCCAAGATCATCAATAATCAAAAGCTGATAAGACGCCAATGCATTGATATATTCCGTTTTGTCTGCCAGTGGAAATATATCATCAATAATGGTATTGAAATTTGTCATCTTTACCATTACTTCTTGCTTAAGAAGTTCATTGGCAATGCACCCCGCAATAAAACTTTTCCCGGTACCAACCGGTCCCCAGAACAAACAGCCTATATGATTTCTTTTCATTTCCTCCCAGTTATCAACATATTTTTTTGCTCTATGCATTACCGTATCTGACATATCTGCATTCTCAAATGTCCACTCTTCCATTCTGCTCTCGTCAAAACAGATGCTCGTATTTCTGCTGACTAATTCCCGGTGCTCTTTGTCTTTAAAATATTTTTGTTCTTCTTCATACGCTTTTCTGTCACAGGCACATTGCCTGGAATGTTTCTTCATCCCCATAAATCCACCCTCAGGAAAAAATGCTTCTTTCGCTTCCCCACAGACTTTACAGTATTGCAAACCATCACTGCCTACACATACAGTATCTTCTTCTCTCATCACAAACTCTCTCCTTCCCCATAGCAATAATTTACTTCATGATATTTATTTCTTTTATATTTCTCAGTTACTTTACTAGGTGCCACATTTCCGACTCCTGCACAGCCATTTTTACGACCAGATGAAGGTTGCTTTTCCGACTCTGTTGCAACCATCTTTTCAACCGCCTTATTCTCAACCAGCTGTAAGCCAATCTCATCAGATGGAATTTTTACATATAAATGATTGGGTTTTGAAAAACCACCAGATCTGCGAACCAATAGTCCCACATCATCTAATTCCTTCAATGCTGTTTTTACAGAAGATTTACATTTGCCGATTTGAGCAGACAATTCCTCTATCGGAAAAATCAGATAAACATTTCCATACTTGTCTATCCAGCTATTCTTTCTCGATATCCGTGCCCGGTCATACAAAATCATATAAAGAAATTTTGCAGTTTGGGAAATGCGCAGTTTGAGCAAAAACTTCGGAAACTGGAAGTACTGAAGCATCTGCTCTGACTCCTTCATGTATTCATATTTCATTCTTTTCTCGCCTCGTTTCTGTTTCTAATTGTTGTAAAAATCATTTTTATACCGGCTCAAAAATGTCCTTACACATATTCAAAAGATGAAGGGCATAAATACAGGTTCTTGATAAAAATTTTTTAAATTTTTCCTGTCCAAAATACCCTTACATAAAACGAAACGCTGAGAGGCATTTTTACAGCCCCCTAATGAAATTTTTTTAATTTTTTTGATTAATTGAATATTTGAAAACAAAAAAACACTCACCTATTCCAGGTGAATGCCTTATCAAAATTTCCTTATTTTGTTGTCTATGACGCTTATTCAGATATGCCTGCATATCTGCTAAAATGTAATTGCCAGCAATTATATTTTCACGTGGGTATGGGGACGTAATCCCCATCAAGTCTGCCACTCGTAAGTAATACAATATTGTCAAAATGACAATACTGTAATACACGGGTGGATCTTGCTCTGGTTGTAACGTATGAATTCATACAATAATAGGCCCAAATGGGCACTTTCACCATTTGAGCCTATATATTATATATGTCTTTCAAATGATAGCTTAAAAAATAGCTGTCTAGACGGTATGTTTTTAACGTAGAATTGATTTTATGGAAGACAAGGCATGGAATGCTTTGTACCTTTAATGGAAAAATTTAATGATATTTACCATGTACAAAAAAGAAACGGCAGATAAAAAACATCACACGAATCCTTATCGTGCTGTAAACTATATAAGAGATGAGAACGGAAATCCTATATGCCCTAATGGACGTAAATTTCTTTTCAAACGAAAACAACATGTAAGATATAAAAAATATGGACGTACAGAAGAAATCTATCCAAGCTTATTAAGTGTACCCTTTTTACATAAAACAGTGACGATTTTCAAAAAACATATATTAATGTAAAGAAACGCCAGAACCAGCATTTGTCGGAACTAGCGTTTCTTTAGCAGAGACTTATTTTACAGCCCCGTTTTTTGCTTATATTATTTTCCTCCGTTGGATTTCAATTTTGGAAAGAAGATGACTATCTTAAAGCCCTTTTCCCACGGGGAAGCAGCTTCCAGACAAAGGTTTAGATCGTCAGCCATCTTCTTAACCAGGTAAAGCCCTATACCGGTAGCTTTCTTTCTGCTGTCAGTAGAATCCCCGGTAAAGCCCTTTTGAAAAATATACGGCAGATCATATTTTTTTACACCGATGCCATTATCCTCAACTGAAAGGACATCTGCGATCTCCGAATGTATCATAGAGATTGTTAGCATGGGACTATCGCTGCTATATTTTATGGCATTGCTCACGATCTGTCCCAACATAAACTGAAGCCCTCTACGGTCTGTATAGACTGTTTCAGATTGCAGTTTATTGATAATTACAAACTGCTTTTCTTCCAGAAGTGGGGCATAGTCCTCCAGAACTTCCCCCAAGCAGTCATTCAAATTGATATCCTTAAACTGATAATCCTTTGTACTGCTCTTTAACCGGGCATAGTATAACATCTGAGTGACATCCTCCTGAAGCTGACTGCGGACATAATCCAGTTTTGCTTGCAGGGGAGGAGACATTTCGTTGCTCCGATTATCCAGGAGCATGGTCAACAACGATAGGGGCGTTTTCGCTTCATGTGCCCAGCCCTCCACATATTCTTCATAGTCCTGTAGGGCATCTGCCATACTGTTACTCTCAGTTTTGTGTTCCTGTAAAACTGATGCCAGAAGCCGGATAGATTCTCCTTCTTCCCGGCTGATGGCACTGAGCAGCCGTTCCTCGTTGCAGATGGTAGGATCACTGAGGAAATCCCGGAACAGCTCTCGGCGGGTGGTCTCCCGCTTGTTTAGTACAAACAGAATTGCTGAAAACAAAAGGAGGCTTGTCAGAACTACTAACCCACTCAAGGTTTGAAATGCCTGAATGTCAGAAATCCAAAGAATGATAGCACAAAAGCAATCCACGCCCAACAGCAACAGCAGCCAGGGGTAATACCGTTCTATCATGCGCCAAAGCCGCTTCATGGAGCCACCCCCGTTTCCAGACGATAGCCCATCCCACGAACCGCAACGATTCGCTGCTTCATCTCAAGACCGGACATCGTCTTTTTCAGCCTGGTCAGATTAACCTGCAAGGCATTTTCGTCTATGTATTCCGTGGTTCCCCATAGTGCTATGCAAAGTTGCTCCGTCGTGACCAGAGCATCGCCGCCGGACAAAAGAGCAACCAACAGTTTTCCCTGATTTTTTGGAAGCACGACAGAGGTATTATGAATATAAAGCGTGTAGGTCTGCTGGTCTAACAGGAAATCTG
>ENA-ORTB01000231-ORTB01000231.1-human-gut-metagenome-genome-assembly--contig:-NODE-231-length-75167-cov-11.290646_pt1 | contig 75167 bp, 50 predicted proteins | sample MGYA00241905_ERZ509174 | MGnify/ENA primary metagenome ERZ509174 (study PRJEB26280, sample SAMEA2338851) | human gut metagenome | biome: human gut; feature: human-associated habitat; material: faeces... | reverse complement strand
CCAATTCTATATGCCTTTTTCAAGAAGGTTTTTTTGATGCCGCATTTTACTCATTGCGCCAATCAATTGAAATTTCAATAGGAACACTGTATTTAACAGCCAATCCGGAGAAGTTAGAAAAGTGGAAGGCTTTAGAACCTGGTTTTGAATCTGGTAAGATGGTCTGTTTCCTAAAAAACAATGAGCCGGTATTTAAAGATATAAGAACTAAATTACCAACATTCTTTAAAAACTTACGCACAATCCAAAAGAAGACAAATAAGTACGTACATAAACAAGGATTTTCTTCATTTTACACTACACAAAGTTATTCTTGGTCAGATCATCGTGAAAATAAAATATATTCTAAAATAATTTCAGACTTCGAAGAAACTGTTAAAGCTGCAATAGGTGCTGTTGCTATGTATCGTTTGGCTATCGATCCATTACCCATTATATTAATGGATGAAGAGTTGATGATGCGTTCTGCTGACTTTATAACACAACCATATTCTGAAGAGTTTGTTGCTGAATACATCGGCTATAATAATATTGAATTATACAAACAAACGAATTTATATCAAGACTACAAAGAGAGTATTTTGGCTCATGAAAAACAAAATGAGTCAGTTTATGATATCATTCATTATCAAATCATTGATAGAAATAAATTCAAGGATATAACACAGCAAATACATTTGCTTTCATACACGGATAGATTAGCTGTAGTTATCATAATGGTCTCTACAAAAATTCCACAGGTCTATATAGAAGGTTGCTTTAATTATACTTCAGATGTAAAAGCCAAACATTCGGATATAGTTATTGGCGAGTCATACTATAATGATTTCTTTTGCAACAGCGAAAGCACTAACTATAACATCCCATTCAAACATGGTTTGTTTATTTCAAGAATCAAGATAAAAGAAAACCATTCCTATATTGAATCTAACGAACCTTTAAATAATACGGAAATAAAAGCATTAAAATATATTGAAAAAACTTTTAATGAAGAATTTATTAAACAAGAAAATGAATTTAAGGAATGGTTAAAAGAAAATAATATTGAATTTAATGGATGAATTATTTTTCTGCCATTTTCTACTCGTTTCTCATTGATTATACCTACCTTTGTCCTATCAGTGCTACCGCAAAATGACACAAAGAATAAGCGTGGTACGAGGAAATTTGCGCAACAGCTGATTATCAAGGAGTTGAATTTTCTGAAGATGTTCGGCTAAATGCTGATATTCCGTCCGTACTGATTAGAGTGTAATGCGCTTGACTGTCAGGGATGTGAAGATAGTGCGTGGGAAAGTAACCGGCGGCAGACAAGTTGCAATAAGTGTCGGCGAGCAGTGAATTCAGATTATTTTATATGAGGGGTAGCTTCCAAATAAAATCAACTTATCATATAATGGGCGATATGGCCATTATATGATAAGTTGATGAAGGAATGATCTGCTGATTGATGCACGCCTTTGTAAGAGTGCCGCGGAAGGATTATCTGCGGGCGGCTTTCGCCAGCTCTCCGAGGAACCACGTCATTGAGGCCGTTCCGTCCATCGTAGGCTCGTTGGTGCTGTAGTCGCAATAGTCGTCGTGATAGACCGCCGCGCCGCCTTGAAACTTGGCATATCCGTCGTCGTGGCTCAGTACCACGCCGCGCAATGACTTGAAGATGGCAGTGTAGACAGGGCCGTCGACAAGTCCGCCGGTGATTTTATAGTCGTGTCCGTGACTTATCATTGAATGTGGGTCGCGAGGATAGTCGCCATTCTCGGGCAGCCCCACGACCATGCATTTACCCCACGGATTCACACCGAAGAGCCAGTCGCGCATGGCTGTCTCGATTTCTTGGAACTGGCAGTCGCCCGACAGCTTGCGGTAGAGCATCGCCTGCGTCACAAATGCCACTGTAAGGTTGTTGCTGCACCAGATGAAAGGGATGCCGTGTTTGAAGGCAGGATTTACGTCGGCGGCTCTGTCAGCCACGCGCTGCAAGCCGCAGCGCATGTTGCGCAGTGCCTCGGCGCGCTGTCGCTCGTTGCCGTGCATTGCAACCAATGCGTGTCCGATGTTGACAAACGGATACCATTGATAGTGTCGGGCGCTGTCGGCACCCATCCACGGAGTCACGGGTTCCTGACGTTCCCAATCAACCGCCTCCTTCATCATCTTTTCCGAGCCAGAGCAAGCTGCTATTGTCGCCGCCGCCAGCTCAAGGTCGTCAGTCCAGTTGTCCTCCTCGTAGAAATAAGGCGACACGGTGCATACCGTCTGGCAGTTGCCCGGGTTTGCCTTCGCCACATCGTATGCCACGCCCGACTTTCTAAGCAGCGTAGAGGCAAAAGCAGGGTCGAGCGTTTCAAACACCTTTGCGCCGAGAGCGAACGATGAGCTGAATTTCGCCACCGAAGAAGCCAGTCCGCGGCTGCGGTTCTTGTATTCTCTCAGTCCTGCCGGGCTACCGATGCACGGGTATACAGGTCGGTCTTTCCCCGCACCCCATCCATAGTCTGCCATCTGCTCGTTGGGCAGTCCCGGCGAGCGGTGGTCGCGGTCGTCGGCAATCTGGTTTAGGAACGTGTTGTCGTCAGGATTCATTTTCAGCATCCATTCCAGACCCCAGCGAGCCTCGTCGAGTATGTCGGGGATTCCGTTTGCGCCCTCAGTGCCGTCGGCTTGGAAGTTGTCCGCCCACACCGACGGATTCTGCGAGTAGGCAAACAGCATTTGGTAGACAGCGTTGGCAGAAGTGGTGAGATATTGCAGATAGTCGCTTGCGTCGTGCCATCCACCGCGCACGTCGACGTGCTCACCGTCGCGGTCGCCGCACAGCTGCAGGCGTCCGTCGTATCGGTGGCAGGAGTCGCGCATCAGCGGATTCCATCCGCATCGTTGCTGCCGCATATAGTTCAGCGGCACCTCCTGTGCGCCGGCATAGGCATCGTCGGCAATGCGGAACGAGGCAGATTTTGTTCCAGCCGCAGTAAGGTAGTATGTGCCAGGAGTCTTTACTTTTGAGAAGTCGAGCCGTGCCGTCTGAGCGAAGCCAGCAAACTCGCCCGTCGGTTTCACCGAGTGCATCACGGTCTTCTTTCCGGAGTCGGCGTTGACCACGCAGAACGAGGTCGGGGCGTCGCCGTGTTCCATCATAATCACGGCAACTTTCACGTCGTCGACAAGGTATCCGATTTGGTTCACGCGCAGATAATTTGCGGCATTGCAGTGGATAGCCGCGGCAATCATTAGGAGCAGAAAGGTTTTGATTCGGTTCATAATGTCAGGATGTGGTGATGATGAAAAGCAAAAAGGCGGCTGTCTGACAGCCGCCTTTTCTATAAATTGTTGTAACGCTCAGATTAGAGGTTTGCTACGTTGTAGTTTGCAAACTCTTTGTCGATGGCAGCGCGGTCCTTGATAGAAGCATCAAGAGCGGCAGCCTTGCGGAGGTTTGCGTATACAGCCTGTTCGTTGTTAGTGCGGGCAGCAACGACAGCCATCATGTAGTAAGTAGTAGCGTTAGGAGCCTTTACAGCCTCGAGAGTGCTTTGAGCGGCGCTGTAGTCCTTGTTGAGGATTTGAGCGAGAGCCGCGTTGTTCGACTTGCTGTCGCCGAAAGCTTTGGCAGCAGTCTGGTAGTCACCCTGGCGGAGGTAGTAAACACCCATAGCCTCGTTGATACCTTCAGCGTTAGCAGCGCTACCGAAAGCTTCGCGAGCACCGTTGTAGTCCTTGTTCATCATCTTGATAAGACCAAGGTTCATCTTAGCCTCGTCGCTGTTAGGGTTGAGAGAAGCAGCCTTCTCGAAGTTAGCCTTAGCATCGTTGTAGTTGCCCTTTACATACTGAGCCATACCGAGGTTGTTGTAAGCGCGGTAGTCATTAGGATATTGCTTAACGGCAGTTTTGTAGATGTCCTCTTTCTCGTTAACGTTGTCAGTCTTAGTGGCAGCGTAAAGGAGCTCGTCGATAGAGAGTTGAGTAGGATCTTCTTTGTACTGAGCTGCGATTTCCTCGTCGCTGCGACCGATAGTGTTGATCGAAGCAGAGATGCGAGAGTAGCGGAGTTGCGGAAGGATTTCCTTAGCCAACTGATCGAATACAGAAGAGAGGTTGCGGATTTCTTTCTCACGCTGTTCAGGGTCGCTGTACATAGAGAGAACGCTGAGGATAAGGTCTTTATCCTGGATGTTGCTCTCGGAAACGAGTTTCTGGAAACCGTCCCAGTCCTGAGCAGTGAACTCAGACGTGATGTCGCCGTAGTTGTCAACTTTTTCTTTCTTGAGATTCTTGTTCAAGTAGTTAACAGTAGAGTGCTCACGTTTTTCAGACAGTTTGGCGTTGAATTTCACACCACCTTCAGGAGAAGCGAAAGAAGAAACGTGGATGCCTTCAATTTCTTTGTTGTCAGCCTTAGAAGCCTCGGCAACAGTTTCGTTGAAGTTAGAAACGCTTGTGCCTTTCTTCAACTCAGAAGCGCGAACGTTGGCCTGGTTGATAAGGAACATAAGGTTAGCGTCGCAGATTTCGTTGATTACGCGCTGATATTTGTCGGCAGCAGCAGAAGGAGTGACAGTAGTAGCGTCAGCCAAAGTAGAAGTGGCTACAACGCCTTCGCCAACTTTCACAGCAGGGAGAGTGTAGACTTTCTTGCCTTGAACCACGTTGAAGTCAAGGTAGAGGTCGCTCTTCATCATCTCCGGAGTGTAGACAAAGTTTACAGGGATTGTCACTGTGCCGCCTTCTTTGTAGTTGATAACAGGATTGTTGCCCTTAACCTTCTCGCCCTGGAAAGTGTAAGACTGAGAAGTGGCCTTGTTGTCCATACCATAAGAAAGGTAAGGAGTTACGGTAACCTCTGCGTTCTTTTTGAAGAACTTTTGAGGAACATTGGCAGTTACTGTGCCAGGAACGTTGTCGCCCACAACTTCGAGTGGGTTAGGGTTGGTGGTGAAATGCTCGGCAGCGAAGTCCTGCATTTTCTTGTTACATCCAGTCAATGCAACAGCACCGACCAATACATACAAACTGATTTTTTTGTTCATAGTTATTGATGATTTTGAATTTGTATATTCTTTCTGCAAATATACGTTTGTTTTTTGATAAAGCCTTATTTTTTTTCAAATAAAAAAAAATTTCTCATTTTTTTATATGTAGACAACAATAAGACGATGAAAAAAGTTTGTTTTTTTTGTCTCTTTTTTGCGACAGATTGTATTGTTGTAGGTGTATTTTTGCCAAAAAAAGAGAACTATGGAAAACACAGAGAATACAAGCCAAGCCATGCTCCTGCTTGCCGAAGCACACAGGGCATGGGAGCGGATGCGTCCGCTGAGAGAAAAACGCGAGCGCAACAAGAATTTCACCTATGGCAACCAGTGGTGCGACATGATGACCGACGAGCACGGTCGGCGCGTCAGCGAGTGGCAGCATCTGCGCGACAACGGCAAAGATCCGCTGACCAACAACCTTATCCGCCAGTTGGTCAAGAGCGTGGTGGGGCGGTTCCGCAGCCGTCTCGCCGCCGAACCCGCACCTGCGGAGCCTTTGCACGGCAACCTTGTGGGCGAGCTCGACAGCCGTCTGATGGAAGAATTTCTCATCTCCGGGTGCTGCTTCCAGCGCATTGACTTCGGCGAGGAAGGACGGGTTGCGCTCAGCAACGTGTCGCCGTCGCAGATGCTGTTCCGCGGCGGCGACGACCCCCGCTGCCGCGACTTCGACCTTGTCGGTCAGCTGCACGACATGCCGCTTGCCACTCTTGTTGAACGGCTCAGCGACGGCAGCCGCACCCGCGCCCTCGACATCTGCCGCCACTATCAGACGCAGCCCGACGCCGTAGATTCATGCACCGCCGACTTCTTCCGCAGCGGCAAACCCGGGCGAGTGCGCGTGGTCGAGCTGTGGCGGCGCGAGAGCCGGGAGGGCTACGACTGCCACAACCGGCGCACCGGCGAATGGTTTTTCCAGCCTGGCACACCCGAAGAGCCTGTCCACGACCCCGACATCGACCGCCGCTGGGAACTGCACCACGTTTGGCGATGCTATTGGCTCAGCCCCGACGGCGCCGTCCTCAGCCAGTACGACAGCCCCTACGGCCACGGCAGCCACCCCTTCGCGTTGAAGCTCTATCCGCTGACCGACGGCGAGGTGCATTCGATGGTTGAGGACGTGATAGACCAGCAGAAATACGTCAACCGCCTCGTCACCCTTGTAGACCACGTGATGGGCGCCAGCGCGAAAGGCGTGCTCCTCTATCCAGACAATATCCTTCCCGAAGGCTTCACATGGAACGACCTCCGCTATGCATGGTCGAAGCCCAACGGCATAGTCCCCTACCATCCCCGCGGCGGCAACGACCGTCCGGAGCAAGTGAGCGGCAACGCCACCAACATAGGCGCCTACGAGATGGTCAATCTTCAGATGCGCTTGTTTGAGCAGATAAGCGGTGTCAGCGGCGCCCTTCAAGGGCAGGCATCCGCCGGCACAACCGGCGCCCAGCTCTACGAAAGTCAAGTCAGCAACTCCACCATCGCCCTCGGCGACATCTTTGAAACCTTCGACAGTTTCCGCCGCGAGCGCGACCGCAAGGCGGCAAAAGTGAGAGGCGTAAAAAAATTATAGAATAATTTCCATATTCGGTTAATAAAAGGTAACTTTGCACGGGGAACTATGTCCCGTGCATTTTGAATTAAAACTATAAACTTAATTAATAACTAAATTTTCAGAACTACTATGTGGTTAACAAATTCATCCTTAGGAAGAAAAGTGGTTATGTCGGTAACCGGTCTTTTCCTGCTCCTATTTGTAACCTTTCACGTATTAATGAACACAGTAGCCCTGATATCTCCGGACGCATACAACATGGTCTGCGAGTTCTTGGGTGCTAATTGGTACGCATTGGTCGCTACAGCGATTCTTGCCGCCGGCTTCATTGTACACATTATTTATGCATTCTGGCTTACGATGCAGAACCGCAAGGCGCGCGGCAACGACCGCTACGCGGTAACAACAAAGCCAGCAAGCGTAGAGTGGGCGTCGCAGAACATGCTCGTGCTCGGTATCGTAATCGTAGCCTTCATGATTGTGCACTTCGCTCAATTCTGGGCAAAGATGCAGTTTGTAGAGGTATGCCATCAGTTGGGCGCAAGCTGTGGTGACGGCAGCGCAGTTCTTTTGGCAGCCGACGGTATGCACCACATCAAGAACGCTTTCGGCCAGATGTGGACATTGCCAGTTTACGTCATCGGACTTGTGGCACTTTGGTTCCACATGACTCACGGCTTCTGGAGCGCGTTCCAGTCGCTCGGCACAACCAACAACGTTTGGATTCCACGTTTCAAAACACTTGGCAACTGGTGGGCAACAATCGTAATCGGATTGTTCTTGATTCAAGCCGTAGTATTCACAGTTCAGTTTGCTCTTTAATTCACTTCAAACTAATTGAGACATGTCAGAAAAAATTATTGATAGCACAAGCATAATGAGCCAATACGCCGTTTATTCGGACGAGAAAGTTGACTCTAAAATTCCTGAAGGACCAGTTGCTGAGAAGTGGACAAACTTCAAGGCACATCAGAAACTCGTGAACCCAGCCAACAAGCGTCACCTCGACATCATCGTCGTAGGAACAGGCCTTGCAGGAGCGTCGGCAGCGTCGACACTCGGCGAAATGGGCTTCAACGTGTTGAACTTCTGTATCCAGGACTCTCCACGCCGCGCGCACTCAATCGCCGCGCAGGGTGGTATCAACGCAGCGAAAAACTATCAGAACGACGGTGACTCCGTTTACCGTTTGTTCTACGACACAGTCAAGGGTGGAGACTTCCGCTCACGCGAAGCCAACGTATACCGCTTGGCAGAAGTGTCAAACAACATCATCGACCAGTGCGTTGCACAGGGCGTGCCATTCGCACGTGAATACGGAGGCTTGCTCGCCAACCGTTCTTTCGGTGGCGCCCAAGTGTCACGTACGTTCTACGCTAAAGGTCAGACAGGCCAGCAGCTTCTTCTCGGCGCATATTCTTCATTGAACCGTCAGATCAACAAGGGCACAGTGAAGAGCTACGTACGCCGCGAGATGCTCGACTTGGTAGTTGTAGACGGCCGCGCACGCGGTATCATCGTGCGCAACCTTATCACCGGAGAGATTGAGCGCTACGCTGCACACGCAGTTGTGGTTGCGACAGGCGGTTACGGCCGCGTGTTCTTCTTGTCGACCAACGCTATGGGTTGCAACGGCTCTGTTGCAGTGCAGTGCTACAAGCACGGTGCATACCTGTCAAATCTCTGCTTCACGCAGATTCACCCGACATGTATTCCAAAGCATGGCGAGAACCAGTCGAAGCTTACCCTTATGTCAGAGTCGTTGCGTAACGACGGCCGCATCTGGGTTCCGAAGAAGAAAGAAGATGCCGAGGCAATCCGCGCCGGCAAGCTCAAACCGACAGAAATCAAGGAAGAAGACCGCGACTACTACTTGGAGCGCCGCTATCCGGCATTCGGTAACCTTTGTCCTCGCGACATCGCCAGCCGTGCAGCCAAAGAGCGTTGCGACGCAGGCTACGGCGTAGGAACAGGCAATGCCGTTTACTTGGACTTCTCCGACGCAATCAACCGTTTGGGCGAGGATGTCATCGCAGCTCGCTATGGCAACTTGTTCCAGATGTATGAGATGATTACCGACGACAACCCATATAAGACACCGATGATGATCTTCCCGGCATCGCACTACACAATGGGCGGTATCTGGGTAGACTACGAGCTACAGACATCAGTCAAAGGCTTGTTTGCAATCGGTGAGGCAAACTTCTCCGACCACGGCGGTAACCGCCTCGGAGCTTCTGCGTTGATGCAGGGCTTGGCCGACGGTTATTTCGTATTGCCTTACACAATGCAGAACTATCTCTCTGACCAGATTAAGGTTAAACACCCGGGAGCCGACGCCCCTGAGTTTGTTGAGGCAGAGAAAAAGGTTCGTGCACGCATCGAGCGATTGATGAACATCAAGGGCAAACGTTCAGCCGACTCAATCCACAAGGAACTCGGCTTGATTATGTGGAACCTTGTAGGTATGGGACGTACGGCAGAAGGCTTGATCAAGGCAATCGAGCAAATCGACAACTTGAAGAAAGAATTCGACACCAACTTGTTTGTACCAGGCGAGGCAGACACACTCAACGTAGAGCTTGAAAAGGCACTCCGTCTTGAGGACTTCTTCACTATCGGCCGCCTTATGGCAATCGATGCGCTCCACCGCAACGAGTCGTGCGGCGCACACTTCCGCGAGGAGTATCAGACAGAGGATGGCGAGGCACAGCGCCGCGACGACCAGTATATGTATGTAAGCTGCTGGAAGTATGCCGGCGAGGGCGAAAAGCCAATCTTGCTGAAAGAGCCGCTCAACTATGAGGCAATCAAGGTTCAAACACGTAACTATAAGTCATAACAACCCGCCTTTAGGCATTAATATTTTAGCTAATTATGGAACAGACAATCAACATAAAGTTAAAAATCTGGCGTCAACGCGGTCCTAAAGAGCCGGGTCAATTCGTCGATTATTCACTTGACAATGTGCCGACCAACATCAGCTTCCTTGAGATGCTCGACATGCTCAACGAGCAGCTTGTGGAGAAGGGCGAGGAGCCAGTAGTGTTCGACAACGACTGCCGCGAGGGAATCTGCGGTATGTGCTCACTCTACATCAACGGTAATCCTCACGGACCTGTTGGCAGCATCACTACTTGCCAGTTGCACATGCGTAAGTTTAACGACGGCGACACTATCACTATCGAGCCATGGCGCTCGCACGCATTCCCCGTAATCCGTGACTTGATGGTAGACCGCTCGGCTTACGACAAAATCCAGCAGGCTGGTGGCTACGTATCGTTCAATACGGGCGGAGCCGGCGATGCCAACGCAATACCTATCTCAAAGGAGGCAGCCGACGAGGCAATGGACTCAGCTACCTGCATCGGTTGCGGTGCCTGCGTGGCAGCTTGCAAGAATGGTTCGGCTATGCTGTTTGTTTCAGCGAAGGTCAGCCAGTTCGCACTTCTCCCACAAGGCAAGGTCGAGGCAGCACGCCGCGTCCGCGCTATGGTGAGCAAGATGGACGAGCTCGGTTTCGGTAACTGTACCAACACAGGCGCTTGCGCCGCTCAGTGTCCGAAAAACATTTCGTTGAGCAACATTGCACGTATGAACCGTGAATATCTGAAGATGAAGTTAAAAGACTAATCTACCAGAATAATTTATTGTTAGAGAAGGGATGCCTCGCCTTGCGGCGGAGCATCCTTTCTTTTTTCTCGACGCTTCGCTATGCTTCTTTCAGCGGCGGCGCTCCGCGGCGCATGTGCGTCGGTGCGTGTACCCCCGACGCTGTCGGGGGTTAACTGAAAACGTGACCGCTCGCGCGGTCGGCTGCTCGGGCTGTGGCTTCGGTTGGCGGTGGAGATGGTTCTTAGAGCGTTGATGATGTGACCGCTCGCGCGGTCGGCTGCTCGGGCTGTGGCTTCGGTTGGCGGTGGAGGCGGTTCTTAGAGCGTTGATGATGTTAGAATTGTAATTATGCCCAAAATATGTTGAAGAACATATCTTTTTATTGACCACTTTGTGAAAATAAGGTGTATCTTTGCGGCGTTAATGATTCACTAATTAAAATTTAGAACCTATGAATAAAAAATTTACTCTTTTTTTGATGTGCGCACTCTGCGCATTGGTTGGTAACGCCGCAGGATCAGGAATCTTTATTCGCGGTGGTGTGACAAACTGGAATGCAGATCCAGCATGGGAATTCCAGACAACTGAAAAGGAAGGCGTTTATACGCTTGCAGATAAAGAACTTTTCGGACAGTTTAAGGTGGCAGACGCTAATTGGAGCGATGCCTGCAACTATGGCGGTATCTCGGGAGCAGTGCCACAACTCGGTATGTCTTACTCACTCGTTCCGGGTGGGGCAAGTGCAAACATCGACCTTGGCGACGCAACTTACAATTGCAAAACAATCACTCTTACTATCGACGGTGAAGGCAACGCATCTCTCCTCCTTGAAGGCACAGAGGGCGAAGCAGGCGAAGTGACAGAGGTTTACGTGATGGGCAACAACAACGGTTGGGACTTCACTGACCCAAGCGGCAAGCTCACTGCAACAGAGACAGCCGGCGAGTTCAGCGGAGTGATAACTTTCCCTGCAGCCGAAGAGAGCGAGTTGAGCTACTGGCGTATCTTTGAAGGTCTCGGTGGCAAAGGCACTTGGGGCTTTGCTGAAGAAACAACAGTCAGCACTCTCGAAGGCACATTCACAAAGGGCTTGGAAAAATGCTGCACAACAGCTCCCGGCACTTACAAGGTGACATTCAACATCAACACAGGCGCGTTTAAGCTCGTTGCAACAGAAGGCAGCGTGGCAGGTGTTGACGCAGCAGGCGTGGTTATCGCAGCTACAAACGGCGAAATCGTTGTTGACGGCGCACAGAGCGTAGCTGTCTACACAGCAGCCGGCGCATTGGTAAGCACCGACGCCCGCACCCGCGTGGCAGCAGGTCTCTACATCGTGCGTGCCGACAATGTGGTTAAGAAAGTTATCGTGAAATAACAGAAGATAAATTTACAAAAATACTATGGTGCGTGTGGGAAATGCGCACCATAGTTTGGCAATATACATATCGAAAAAATTAAAATTTTACTATTATGAAAAAACTTACTTTTACGTTGTTGCTTGCTTTGATGGCAATCTTTTCTGCACAGGCAGCAAAGGTGTATTTGAAAATTGGAGAAGGCCGAGTAACCGCAGAAAGCGACATTGCAGTTTGGGCATGGGATGACAGTAATAATTTCTGCACAAATGGCTGGCCTGGGGATAAGTTGACAGAAAAAGAAACAATCGGAACTGCAGATTATTTTGTATATACCGTCAATACAGAAGGCTCGTATAATATTATTTTTAACAATAACGAAAAAGAGAATGCTAATACTAATAGAACTACTGAGATTAAAGGCTTGACAGGCGACTATACTTTCGTGCTGAATGCAGATTGGAATTTTACAAAGACAGAAGGCGCACCAAGCGCAGAAACTCCGGAATCGGTAGAAACTTATACTGTTCAGTTGCGCGGTAATGCTTATGGCACTGGTTGGGATGCGCCAGTTACTTTTGCCTATAATGCAGAAACAAAAGAATATGTCTATGAGGAGACTGAGACTGCGAAATTGGCAGACGAGTTTAAAATAAACATAGTAGAAACAAACGCTTGGCTCAGCAATAATGTATTTGAGAACGCCGCGCTTAACAACGAATTGGGCTTCCAAGACTTGTATGGCGACAACAAAAATATGAAGATTACCGACGCAGCTGACTATGACAAAATCACTCTTACTGTCAAGAATGACAATGGCACTTGGAAACTGAAAATAGTTGGCGAGAAACCAGACAAGGTTCAGATTAAAGGTAAGTTTAATAGTTGGACGGTAGCCGATATGGTAAGCAATCCAAACGGTACTTATACATATGAGGTAGAAGAAAATATGAATGCATTGTCAGAAGGTTTTGGCATTGTGATTAATGGAGTCTTCTATGCTGGAAACACTGTGTTGGATTTGGATGGCGATGCTGTAGTTTTGACAGGTAACCCAGGATATGGCAATGACTTGACTCTCATCGCTGAAGGCGACGTGGCGTCAGTAATCCTCACAGTTGCTAAAGACGGCGACAACTGGACTGTTAAGGCAGCGACAGGAAAGACATCAAGCGTTGCAGGTGCAGACGCAGCAGGCGTGGTTATCGCAGCAGCAAACGGCGAAATCGTTGTTGAAGGCGCACAGAGCGTAGCAGTCTACACAGCAGCCGGCGCATTGGTAAGCACCGACGCCCGCACCCGCGTGGCAGCAGGTCTCTACATCGTGCGTGCCGACAATGTTGTTAAGAAAGTTATCGTGAAATAATCTTTTTTGAAGACAGAACAGGCGGGCGGAAGCGACAGTTTCCGCCCGCTTTTGTTTTTTTTGAGGGGGGGGGAGGATTTTAAGGACTTTAACGACCTTAATGCTGCGGTTCGGAAAAACGGCAAAATCAAGCTTGCTTGATTTTGTTTTGCTCTCGATTTGCACTATCTTTGAATAAAATAGGCAGCATCTCGGCAAAACATACAAGCAAGCTTGTTGTTTTTGCTCTCGATTTGCACTATCTTTGTTGTGTAACAAAGCAGAATGATGGACACACTTATCCCTAAAAACGGCAATTATAAGCAGCTTCTCTCATATCAGAAGAGTCAGGCTATCTATGACATGACTTTTTATTTTTGCACTAATTATATCAGGCGTACTGATAGAACTTTTGATCAAATGGTGCAGGCTGCCCGCAGCGGGAAACAGAATATTGTGGAGGGATGCGCAGCGTCGTCGACATCAAGCAAGAGCGAAATCAGATTGATAAATGTGGCTAAGGCGAGTTTGATGGAATTGCTTGAAGATTATAAGGATTATTTGCGTGTAAATGGTCATAGACAATGGGAAATGGATTCGGTGGAGATGAGTGCGATGCGAGAACTGGGAAAAACACATAATGATTCGGAATTTTTTATGGATTTAGCAAGAACCCGACCTCCGCAAACAATCGCTAATATGGTGATTGTGTTGATAATGCAGACGGATTATTTGCTTTTTAAGCAATTGCAGGCTTTGTCTGAGAAATTTCTTGAGGAGGGCGGATTCTCTGAAAGAATGGCGCGTATGCGCCTGCAAAGGCGGAACTTGTTGGATCCGAAAAAAAGAGATTGAGGGGGTTAAGTGGAATTGAAGATTTTAAGAACTGTGGGGGATTTTAAGGTCTTTAAGGACTTTAAGGACTTTAATGCTGCGGTTCGGAAAAACAAAATCAAACTCGCTTGATTTTGTTTTTCGCTCACCTTGCACTATCTTTGTATAAAATAGGCTGCATCTCGGCAAAACATACAAGCAAGCTTGTTGTTATGCGCTCGATTTGCACTATCTTTGCAGACAGATTAATAAAAGCATAATAATTTTGGACTTAGACCCTTACCCGAGTATTTTAAATTTTATTGCCGCCTCGCTGAATGGCGGCACAAGCTGGATAGGCTTCAATGTGCCTACGGCAGGGAGTATGGTGGCTCTCGCAGTGGCATGCGTGGCTCTGATGGTTTCGGCTTTCGTGTCGGGCTCAGAAACAGCGTTCTTCGCCCTTTCTCAAAGCGACATCGACGATATCGAGAACGAAGACAAGCGCGCGGCAGTGTCGCGTCTGCTCAAAGAGCCGGAGCGTCTGCTCGCCACAATCCTTATCTCCAACAATTTTGTCAATGTGTCGATAGTGCTTCTGCTCAACTATGCCCTTACGCAGATTCTTGTGATAGCCAGCCCCGTGGTCAACTTTGTGCTGCAGTCAGTGCTGCTCACGTTTATCCTGCTTCTCTTCGGCGAAATCCTCCCCAAGCTCTACAGCAACGAGCATCGCCTGAAATGGGCAGTTTTTGCTGTTGGCGGCGTAGGCTCTCTGTCGCACATGTTGCGTCCGCTGACGTCGCTGATGACACGCAGCACGGTTATTGTCAACCGCGTAGTGACCAAGAAAGAAGAGCGTCTGTCGCTCGACGACCTGTCGCACGCGCTTGAAATAACCGACGTGGAGGAACAGAAAGACAAAAACATGCTTGAGGAAATCCTGAAGTTCGGCGGCAAGACCGTCAGCGACGTCATGACGCCCCGCGTCGACATGACCTGCGTGGACTGGGATATGACCTTCGACCAGCTTCTCGCCACCGTGCGTGAGTCGGGCTATTCGCGTCTGCCCGTCTATGTCGACAATCAGGACAACATCAAAGGCATAATCTATGCCAAGGACCTCCTGCCGTTTGTGGGCAAGAAAGACGCCGCGTTCAAATGGCAGTCGCTGCTGCGCGACGCCTTCTTCGTGCCCGAGAGCCGCATGATTGACGACATTCTCGAGGATTTTCAGAAAAAGAAGATGCACATGGCGATAGTGGTCGACGAGTATGGTGGCACGCAAGGCGTTGTCACCCTTGAGGATGTGCTTGAGGAGATTGTTGGCGAGATCAACGACGAATATGACGACGACGAGAAAAACTACAAACGCCTGTCGCAGGACATCTATGAGTTTGAGGGCAAGACTCAGCTCAACGACTTCTACCGCATCACGGGGCTTGACGACGATGAGTTTGCCGACGTAGACGAAGACGCCGAGACCATCGCCGGACTGCTGCTCAACATAAAGCACGATTTCCCACAGGAAAACGAACTTATAGAATACGGACGCTGCCGCTTCCGTGTGATGGCAGTGGAGCGCCACCGCATAGAGAAAGTGAAAGTGAAGATACTGCAAGACAAACCGGAAACAAAAGAAGAGTAAATGAGAGTACACCGCACCTCCGTAGGCGATATCGAGATTGCCGAAGTGGAGATTCCTGATATGATGAGTGTCGAAGCCGCCGGCGACGATTTCGGTATGCACCGATTTGTCGACGGCGTGAAGTCGGTGAACCGCCGCACGGAAATAATGGTGACCCGTCTGCTTGTCCACGAGCTGTTTGGCGACGACGCCATGCTCTGCCATGAGCCGTCGGGCGCGCCTTATGTTGAAAAGGCAGGCGCGCGCATGGATATGGGCTTCAGCCTGTCGCACTGCCGTGGGTGGGTGGTTGCCGCATGGTCGGCGTCGGAGCGCGTCGGTGTTGATGTGGAAATCGTCGACAAGCGCGTAGACCGCGTGAAAGACCGCGTGTTTTCGGCAGAAGAACAACGCTTCATCGGCACGTCGACCTGGAAAGCCACCGTGGCATGGACCGCCAAGGAGGCAATCTTCAAGTGTGCCGGCAAGGAAGGCGTAGACTTCAGCAGTGACCTCCGTCTCGATCTCCATACGCTTGCCGACGACGCCAAGGCAAGCCGCTATCAAGCCGAAGCGTTCGGCACCAGCTACGACGTGCATTCGTTCAGCAGTGGCAACCGTATCCTTTCCGTAACTTCAAACAAACAATAAATGAATAAAAAACTAATCTCAGCGCTCGCCTTGATGCTTGCGGGCGTGCAGGCGGCATTTGCATGCACCAGCCTGATAGCAGGAAAAAACGCTACAGCCGACGGCTCGACAATGATTACCTACAACGCCGATGCCTACGTGCTCTACGGCGAGCTCTACCGTCAGCCCGCCGCCGACCATAAGAAAGGCGAGATGCTCGACATCAAGGAGTGGGACACACATAAATATCTCGGACAGATAGAGCAGGTGGAGCACACGTATGCCACCGTGGGCAACATGAACGAGCATCAGCTGGCAATAACCGAGACCACATTCGATTGCCGCCCCGAGCTTGCAGACACCACCGCCATAATGGACTACGGCTCGCTTATCTACGTCACGCTGCAGCGCGCGCGCACCGCCCGCGAGGCAATCCGCGTGATGACGTCGCTCGTGGAGCGCTACGGCTACTACAGCGGCGGAGAGTCGTTCTCGATAGCCGACCCCAACGAAGTGTGGGTGCTCGAGATGGTGTCGAAAGGCATGGATGAGAAAGGCGCCGTTTGGGCAGCCATCCGCATCCCCGACGACTGCATCAGCGGCCACGCCAACCAGTCGCGCATACACCGCATCCCGTTTGGCGACAAGCAAAACTGCCTCTACTCCAAAGACGTAGTCAAGTATGCACGCCGCAAAGGCTGGTTCAAGGGCAAAGACGAGGACTTCAGCTTCTGCCAAGCATACGCCGTCAGCGACTATCTGGCGTATCGCGGATGCGACGGCCGCGTGTGGGCTTACTTCAACCGCTTTGCCGACGGTATGGACCGCTATCTGCCGTGGGTGACAGAGATGAAAGGCGACGCGCTACCACTCTACGTGAAGCCGACGAAGAAACTCAGTGTCAGAGACCTTCAGGAAATGATGCGCGACCATTTTGACGGCACTCCGATGGACATGCGCAAGGAGCCGGGCACCGGCGACTGGGACTCGCCCGTGCGCTATGCGCCGCTCACGTGGACACAGGATTCGGTGGAATATATGCACGAACGTCCGATAGCCACACAGCAGACCGGTTTCACCCTCGTGGCACAGATGCGCTCGTGGCTGCCCGACGCTGTGGGCGGCGTGCTGTGGTTTGGCGTCGACGACTCGTCGCTGTCGGTCTACAACCCGATGTATTGCTGCCTTACGCAAGTGCCTGAATGCTTCCGTCAGGGCAACGGCGACTTCTACAACTTTTCGTGGACCTCGGCGTTCTGGGTCAACAACTGGGTAGCCAACCAAGTTTATTCGCGCTATTCGCAGATGTATCCCGACGTGCGCGCCGTGCAGAAACGCATAGAAGACAGTTACGAGGCAGCCGCACCACAGATTGAGGCACGCGCCCTCGAAGCATACAAGAAAAACCCAGCCAAGGCAGTGGAGATGCTCACCGCCTACAGCGACAGCTGCGCCATGTCGGCAACCGACAGCTACCGCAAACTCGGCGAGTATCTGCTCGTGAAATACCTTGACGGACGAATCAAGAAGGAAAAGGACGGCAAGTTTGAGCGTACAGCCGACGGCTATCCCGTGGCGCCATTGTCGCCGGGATATAACGAAAACTATTACCGCCGCGTTGTGGAAAGCGACACGACGGGATGGCTGAAAGTGAGAAAATAACCGCTATTTCAACAGTTTGCGCTTCAGATTGCGGGCAAAGAACCCGATGTGGCGCACGATGGTGGGCAGCGTGCCGTAGTATTGGCACATGATGTCGTAGCGCTCGCGCAGCGACGCCTTGTGGTTTTTGTCGGTCAGCCCATCAGCAAGATAATCGATAAGCGTTGTGCCTGTATAGGCGCAGCGCTTCGCTTTTTTCAAGCAGCGCAGACACCATTCGTAGTCGGCGGAGAACCGATAGCGCAGGTCGTAAGGCTCCGCCAGCGCGCGGCGCACCACAAACGCCTGATGACACACCAGCATGCCGTGCTTGAAGCTGTCGAACGTCAGATGCTCCGGCGCCGTCAGATGGCGCATTGCCACAAAATTGCGGTCGGCGTCGACAATCTGCGTCTGCCCGTAAACTATGTCGGGCTGTGCGCCTTGCTCTATGGCATCGGCAATCTCCTGCAGCGACGACGGCGCATGGAAAGCGTCGCCGGCATTGAGGAAAATCAGATATTCACCTTTGGCGCGGCGGATGCCCTTGTTCATAGCGTCGTAAAGCCCCCGGTCGGGCTCCGACACCACGCTAATCCCCTTTATTCCGCTCCGCTCCGCAATCTCGACCGTGCCGTCGGTCGACGCTCCGTCGACCACAAGATGCTCAAAGTTGGTAAACGATTGACGCTTTACACTCTCGAGCGTCGGCGGCAACACCTGCTCGGCGTTGAACGTGATGGTTATGATGGAAAACAGTGGATTCATTGCTTTTGACTATAAATTATGGTGCAAAAATACGAATAAATTGCAATTAGTCCAAATAACGAAATGTAAGATGCTGAAATATAGTATGATATGATATTAAAAAGAAGAAAAAGGATGAAACATCGCAACAAATCCACACGAATTGCATTATCTTTGCATACAGCAATTATAAACAAATAAATAAAACTTACAAAAATGGCTTACGTAATCAATGACAACTGTGTAGCTTGCGGTACATGTGCAGCAGCATGCCCAGTAGAGGCAATCTCAGAGGGCGATATCTATAAAATCGATCCAGACACTTGCATCAGCTGCGGTACTTGCGCAGAAAACTGCCCAAGCGACGCTATCCACGAGGCTTAATCCTCACAGGAAAAGCAAAACGACAACAGGCGTTTCCCATTGAAGGGAGACGCCTGTCGTCGTTTAAGGAACGTGTTGCGATTGTTGAAGAAAACTTAAAGACAGGAAGAAACGTGGCGGAAGTAAGAAAAAAGCACTACTTTTGTAGCCTAAAATATAAATAATCGCAACATAATGAAGAAAATCTCGACTTTGATGCTGCTCGGTCTCGCTTTTGGCAGCATCCAGGCGGCGCAAATCAGTCAGTCGCAAGCCCTTGGTGTGGCTTCGAAATATGTGACTGTCAGCGGTCCGCAGAAGCTTGTCCGCGCAGTTGACAAATCATACGGCGGCAGCGACGCTCCGTACTACATTTTCAATTCAGCCGACGGCAAAGGTTTTGTAATTGTAGCCGGCGACGACCAGTTGACCGAACTTGTGGGCTACTCAAAAACCGGCAGCATCGACACATCCAACATGCCGGTGCAGCTGCAGGCGTTTCTCGACGGTTATGCCGACTATGTGGCACGGGTGCAGAGCGGCGAAGCGGCAGCCAACCATCAGACATTGACCGACGGCGCAGCGCCCGTGGTAGAGCCATTGGTCAAGGCGCATTGGGACCAGTCTGAGCCTTTCAACAATCTTTGTCCTGTCGACATCACCACCAAGAAACGTTCGGTTGTGGGATGCGTGGCAACAGCGATGGCACAGGTGTGCGACTACTGGAAATGGCCGTTGAAGCCACAGGCATTCAGCACATCCTACCGTTGCACCAACGGCACACGCGTGCAGGTTGACTTCTCAAAGTCGGAATATGACTGGGACAAGATGCTCGACTCCTATGTGTCGACACTCGCCTACACCGACGAACAGGCCAACGCAGTGGCAAAACTGTGTTTCGATCTGGGTGCGGCGGTAAATATGGACTACGCCTCCAGTGCCAGCGGCGCGCAGGATGCCGACATACCGTATGCCCTCAGCCGCTTCGGCTACAACTGCCAGATTCACTATCGTGCGCAGTACGACAAGGCGGCATTTGTGGAAGTAGTCAAAAAAGAACTCGACGCCTCGCATCCGTTGCTTTTCTCCGGTCAGGGATCGGCCGGCGGCCACTGCTTCGTAGCCGACGGATATGACACAAACAACTTTTTCCACATCAACTGGGGATGGGGCGGCGTTTCTGACGGATATTTCGATGTCGACGCCATGAATCCATCTGCTCTCGGCACCGGTGGCGGTTCGGGCGGCTTCAACACAATGCAGAGCGTCGTCTCAGTGGTCAAAGACGAGACAATGACAGGCGACAGCGGACACATGCCGCTGATGATCTACAACATGTTTGGCTATGACGGACAAGTAAAGCCAGTGCAAAGCTCGTTGAAGAAAGGCGAGCAGCTTGACGTCAATGTCAAGTGTATAGCAAACATGTCTACAGTCCACGACTTTAATGGCGGCATTTCGGTGGCCATCTACGACGAGGACTTCAATTGCGTGGCATTCTCGACAATCAAGAATGCCGAGATTCCGGCAGGCAACATGATTAGCTCCAACCTGATGTATTCGTTTGACGAACAGCTGCTCAACCTTCCTGACGGCAAATACACGATATGGGCAGTGTCGCGCGAGGCGGACAGATTAAACGATTGGATTCGCATGTACTACGACGATGCAACGATAATGAACGTGAAAGGCAACGACATCACCTTCGGCGAGTCGGTCGATCTTGCGCTCGCCGCACCAATAACAGCCGACAAAAATCCTATCAACCCGGGTGACAAAGTGAAGTTCTCGGTTTCCATCAGCAACAAGACCAAAGTGAACGTGAAAGGCAATCTTCTTTGCGAGTTGCGCGACGTGGAGGCCGGCACAGTGCTTACGACAACAAAACCGGCGGTGTCGCTTGGCGACAAAGACAAAGTCGACCTTATCGTGACAATGACAATGATGAAGGCATCGGTTAAGCAGGGACGTAAATACTCGTTCAACGTGGTAAGCTTCAACAACGGCTCTACCGACTTCGCGATAGCCGACGCACAGCCGTTTGAGTTTGTGGCAGGCGAGGCAGGCGTCGACAATGTCGAGACATCGGCAGCCGTAAGCGTCTATCCGAACCCGACCGAGGGATTTGTCAACGTAAACGCAGCCGACGAAGTAATCTCGGTAGAGGCGTATGCCGCCGACGGACGCCTTGCCGCTCGTTCGGAAGGCGAGTCGGGAATCGACCTGAGCAAATGCGCACCGGGCATCTATATGCTCAAAGTGGCTACAGCGGCAGGCACAACGGTGAGCCGCGTGGTGAAGAAGTAGCATAGACACATATACGATAATATTCAGCCCCCGAAGCACGGATGCTCCGGGGGCTGATTCTTAAAAATAGATGGATGAATAATTGTCTATTCCATAAATCCCGACGACAGCCAGTTGAACGCGCGTTCCTTGATGGAATCAGACTCGCTGAGCAGTTGCACAAACTTCTTGGCACTGCTTTTCTGGTATGAATCCTTCAGCACGTGTATGCAACCCTCCATCTCGTAGATGTTGCCCGGCACGTCGAGTCTCACCGCATGGATTCCCTCCACGCTGTAGATTGTGGCTTCCGACACGATTGTCACCAAATTGCTCTCCCTCACCAGCTTCAGCAGGATGTTGACCTCGTTCAGCTCAATGCGAGTGTTGAAGCGGTATGCCTTGCCTTCCACCATTGAGTCGAAGGCATTTCGCGCCTGCAAGCCCTTGCTCGGCAGAGCGAAATCGTAGCCCTGCAGTTCCTCGAGCGTCACCTTCTGCCTCTTTGCCAGCGGATGGCTCTCCGATACTATTGCCACCAAATGGTTGTCGAAAAGGATGTGTGACGATATGCGCGCATATTGCGCCGTCCCAGTAGGCTTGAAAGCCAGCACAAAGTCGAGGTCGCGCTTGTCGAGCATCGCCATCAGTTCCTCCATCGTCTTGTAGAAGATGTTGAGTTTCACGTTCGGGTACAGCTTCATAAACGACAGCAGCGTTTCGGTGAGGATAGGCGAGAACGTGTATGTCACACCGATGTTTAGCGAACCGGTGACCACATTCTTTATGTCGCGGATATGCTCCACGCAGCTGTCTGCGGTGTGTAGCGTCTTTCGCGCATACGGCAGCAGTTCCTCACCGCTTTCGGTCAGCACTACCCCGTGGGTGTTTCGCTCGAACAGTTGCGTTCCGAGTTCCGCCTCAAGTTGCTTTATCTGTTGAGAAAGCGTACTTTGCGTGATGTAAAGGTTGCGCGCTGCCTCAGAAAAGTTGAGCAGTTCGGCAGTTTTGACGAAATATTTCAGTTGTCTTAATTCCATAGGGCAAAGATAGTGCAAATCGAGTGCAGAACATTCAAACTTGTTTGAAAATGTTATGCCGAGATGCAGCCGATATTATATAAACGAGATTGATTGAATCGAAATTATTTTGTCGCGCTGAATGAAAATCTCTTCATTGCCAGCATCGGCAGAATCTGCCCGATCACCATTCCTCCGACCACACACACCGTCACCAGACCGTTGAACTCAAGCAGATATGCATAATGGTTGAACGCCTGCTCGTCGAGCGTGTTTGTCATGCACAGAAACATAGCCTGAAACGTGCGGTAGGCATACATACCCGGAATCATCGGCAGCAGCGACGGAAACGAAAACGTCTCGGGCGGACACTTGGCGTAGTGCGACAGATAGACGGCAAGAGCGCCGATAAGCAGAGCTGCAATGATGCTTGCCGGAATAATCTGCCATCCGGCAAGATTCATGAGACAAAAGCGCGTGGCGTGGCCCACGGCGGCTATCAGCGCACAATATTTGAAAGCCGACCGTGGTGGATTGCTGATGCTTGCGAAGCCAATCGCCGCCACCGCTGCAAAAAAAGCGTCTTGAAGAATTGCTAAAAAAATCTCCATTGGAAACAAAAGTAGTCTAAAACAATCTAATATTCATTATTAAGAATCCGCCAGTCAGGCCGATTGCGATACACACGGTCAGGATTACGGCGTTCACAAATCGCGCAAACGCGCAAAGATGGTGGTTGTCGATCATGTCGCTCACCGAGTTGATGTAGGGGATTCCCGGAATCAGGTAGAGCACGCTTGCTCCGAGAGCCAGCTCGGGCGTTGAGCCCATGCCGAACACGTAGCCAGCCGTGCCTATCACGGCAGACACAAACGAGCAGCAGATAAACACGATTCTCATGTCGGCATGCGCGTCAAGCATAATGATTTTCAGATAATATCCCACCAGCGTTGCGAGAGCCACTATGCCCATTGACTGGAAGTCGCCACCGAAAAGTCGGCAGAATGAAGCGTTGGCAAACATTACCAGAATCATCACCAGCCATTTGTTGACGGGGCGTGTTGTGTCGATAATCTTTTGGTATGCCTTGCGGGCGTCGTCGAAAGATGGCAGAGAGTTTTCCACCACAAGCCAGCTCAAGTTGCTCAGTTTGGTGTTGATGGCAAAGCTTATGGGCTTGTGTGGCACGCTGACAGTCTGCTTGTAGGAATGCTCTCCATCGGCGTCCCAGACGCACATGTCGACTGTGTTTGGCAGGATTATTATCTGCGCCGACACATTCCATTTCGCCGCCATTCGCGCCACGTTGCGCTGTGTGCGCATACTTGTGGCGCCGCAGGCCAGCAGGTTTGCCGCATAGTCGGCAAAGAAAAGACATACGCTTTTCAGATGTTCGTGCAATGCGTCTGAATCAGTCTTCGTCATCTTCAATGTCGTTGTCATGGTAGTAAATTTCATCATGGTCCATGCCAAACACATGGTTGTTGCCCGTGGCGCGGTTGAATTTGTAGATGGCGTGGAAGGCGAAAGCCAGAATGATTGCGCCCACGATGGCAATCCAAAGAAATGTTGTTGTTACTTGCATAGTCGTTGTTCTTATAGTCGCTGTATCATTTTTTTTCGATTGCAAAATTACTGCCTGCGCAATCCTTCGTAAAGCGTTGGTCGATGATTCTAACGATAATGGTTATCGCAAATTCTTATAGAACAAGAGCTGTTGCAATCGTTTTTTACGATTACAACGGCTCGAAAATGTAAGCTTTTGGTAAGTTATATGGCTAAGATATCGCCCGAGTGGATATACCATACATAGCCTGACACACAGTCTGGTCGGCATCCCAGCGCGTCGCAGACCGCCCTTTTGTAGCCAGCCACCTGGCGCTTGTATTTGGTATCGTTGTCATCACTACGGTCGCCAAACTTGTAATCGACAATAATGATTTCGCCGTTCGGTTTTATCACTACTCGGTCGGGGCGTTTCTGCCCGTTTCCGCCAATGGTTACCGACCGTTCAAGCATCAGGCGGTTGTCGTTGGCAAACCAGTCAGCCACCCGCGGGTCGGCGAGCCGCTTGCTGAGCAGAGCCAGATACTCATCGTGCTCCTCTTCAGTTATCATGCCGCGGTGCAATGCGCGGCCGAATGCCTTTTTGAGATTTTTTGGTGTGCGCACCCTCTCCATCACTTTGTGGAGCATCTCGCCAACCCATCGTGTCGTGCCGCGCACGTCGATGATGATGTCGGGCGACGTCAGTTTCCACCTGTCCACGTCGGAAACCACAGAGTAGGGAGGCATTATCCGGCTCTCCACATTGTCGGGAAGCGCGTTGTCGTCGCTGTTGAGGGCAGGGATGTCGCTGCGCAGCATTGGTTTGCCGAGCTCGTAAACCACATCAGGGTCGCAATTCTCGGTCGGCGTCGGCGCAATGCCGTTATTGTTGTTGCGGCACGTTTCCAGAAATTGCGACAGCTGCAAGCCCAATTCTTTATTGTTTTCGGTATATATAATAAGTTCGTATTGCGCGCGCGTGCAAGCCACATACGTTTTGTTGAGGGAGTCCATTATGTTGCTGCGCGCAATTTTTTTGAATTCGTTGTCGAATAAGGTCCTTTTGTTGTCGCGTTTCACGGGCACGATAGGCGGAATCGCCACGCCTTTCGGCAGTTTGTCCTTGAATCCGGCGGTCTCAATCCATTCAATTGACGATTGGTCGAAATTCCAGTCGAACATTGGAATCAGCACACAAGGGAATTGCAGACCTTTGGATTTGTGGATTGTGATTACGCGGATGGCATCGATGTTGTCGGGCGAGGAAATCGACAAGCCCGGACCAACCTTGTCCCACCATTTCAGAAAATGATGGATGTTTGACCCGTAGCGGCTCATGAAGTCGACCACGCTGTCGAGGAAGGCAAGCAGATACGGAGTGTTTTCCTCAGTCATCTGTTTCGACAGCTGGCTTTTGATGATTTGTTCGACCACACTGTCGAGACACGCCGATTTAGACGTTTCGTATAAGCGGTCGATATAGTCGGCTATATCCTCGTCTTTGCTGACGATAGCGTCTTCAAAAGCCTCCGAAGTGTCCATACCCTCGCTGCGGTTTGCCTCGAATCGTCTCAACACCATAGGCATCTCGCGTCCGTCCTCGTTGTGCGCCTCGCACCGGTCGAGCATCTTCAGGATGTTGACCACAATTCTCACCGCCGGCGACGAGATGACAAGCAGCGACTCTTCCGACACCACTTTCATCTGTTTGTCGGGATTCTCGATGTTCCATTTCATGATGCGGCTGATGGCAAGCTGACCCTCACGGTTGGTGTTTGACAGCACGGCGATGTCTTTCTGCTTGAAGCCGCGGGCGAGCAGCGATTGCAGGTCGACAATCATCTTTTCTATAGCCCACTCTTTGAAATTCGAATCATTGTCGTTGCTGTTATCGTTGCTTTCAGTTTTGCTGTCATTGCTGCCGTTGGTGTCCTTTTTCTTGTCGGGAATCTCCCTCCTTGCCACAACGACATGTCCGGGCAGCTTCTCGTTTTTAGGCGACACCTCCTGCTCCACGTCGGCGTAGAACTCATCCATGTTGAGAGCCATCGACAGGAATCGGAAAAACGCGTTGTTCCAATGGACTATGTTGCGCGCGCTGCGCCAATTGATGCTGCGTCCCTCGTTGTATTTAATGCTGTCGTTGCTGAAGTCGACCTTCAGCTGCGAGTGGAGCAGTTGCGGGTCGGAGTTGCGGAAGCGGTATATGCTTTGCTTCACATCTCCGATAATCAGACTGTCGTGGCCGTTTGCCAGACCGTTTCTGACAAGCGGCAGCAAATTTTCCCACTGCATCCTCGACGTGTCCTGAAACTCGTCGAGCAGGAAATTGTGCAGATACATGCCGATGCGCTCATAGATGAAAGGCGTCTCACACCCATCGATGATACGCTTCACGATGTCGTTTGTGCCGGAGAGCAATATTGTGTTGTTCTCGTTGGTGAAATCCTGCATGCTGGCGTTGATGTCGCCCAGCAGACCGAGCTGGTAGGTGAGGTCAAGAATCTTTTTGTACGAGGCATACACCGTGTTGTTATCCAGTATTTGAGTCAAGCAGTCGCAAATGGCGATGTCGTTTACACTTGCGCTATTTTTGTTGACGAAAGATTGATCGGCGATTTTTTTTTCGACTTTTTTGTCTAAATCTTTTATCAGGAACGGATTGGCGGAGTTGTTCAGGGCATCAAGGAAATTGGTGAAGTTTTTGTTGGCTTTTATGCCTGGACCTTCCAGCAATTTGAAAATCTCATCCACGCATTCCTTTACTTCTGAAATCAGATTGGTGATGCCGCTGTTCAGCGCCACGTTGAACGCCTGGATGTTTTTCGGGTCGGCGAGAAAGTCAAACAGCTGCTTGCTGTTTTTTTTCACCACCTCATTTGTCAGCACCTTTGCAAAATTATACAGCGAATTGTCGACCGTTTTCTTGCTCTTGGGTTTATAGAACACGTCCCACGAACTGCCGTTCTTCATGGAATCCTGCACAAACATCCACAGCCAATGGCTGAGGCTCTTGTTTTTTTTGCCTGATTCGTCGTGCAATCTCGTTTTCAGGTTGTTCACGCCAAGCTCCACAACATATTCGTCGTTGAGTTCCACTCCGTAGTTGCTCGACAGATTGACCTCGTAGGCAAACGTGCGCAGAATCTTCTGGAAAAAAGTGTCGATTGTGCACACATTGAAATTGGTGTAATCTTCAAGCATCTGGCGTTCGGCAATTCCCGCACTCTTGCTGATGTCATCCTTCGATGCTCCTAACATCGTGGTCAAATCGGTGATGTAAGGGCTTTCGTCGGGATTTGACGCAAGCACATCGAGCGTTTCGACAATGCGGCTCTTCATCTCCTCCGTCGCTTTGTTTGTAAACGTGATGGCGAGGATGTAGCGGTGGTTGTCGTTGGGATGCTTGTCGAGGATGTAGTTTCCGCCCTCGGTCTTCTTGCCGAGCAGCATTATCAGATACTCCTTTACGAGAGTGTATGTCTTGCCGGAGCCAGCCGACGCTTTGTTGATTAGAATCATAATTCAGGAGTTCGCGGTTAGATGATTTTGGCGTCTGATTGATGTTGGAGTTTGAACAATTCTTTTTGATGTATGATTTCTTTGCGCAGTTGTTCCTCTGTGGGCATATAGAGCTTGTATTTAGTGGCAAATAATTGTTGATTTCCATTCAAAATAGAATATTTGGCAATGTCAGAATCGGTCTCGGAGCAAAGTACAACACCGATGGTCGGGTTGTCGCCAGAAGTCCGCTTTAGCTCATCGTACATTTTTACATACATATCCATCTGCCCCACATCTTGATGAGTGATTTTGCCAATTTTCAAATCAATTAGCACATAGCATTTCAATATGACGTTATAAAAAACGAGGTCAATGAAATAATCTTCAGCATCAGTGCGGATGTGTTGTTGTCGACCCATAAATGCAAAACCTTTTCCCAATTCCATAAGAAATTCTTTTAAATGGGTAATAATACTTGATTCCAGACTTTTTTCATTGATGGATTCATCTTGCTTGAATCCGAGGAATTCAGCGATAAATGGGCTTTTGAGTATTTCACAGGCTTGTGGTGAGTCGGTAATGTTTGACGTCGTTGCTTCGGGTGTTTGGAAATGCCGTTCATAGTATTGGGTAGATATGTTGCGGTTTAATGTGCGGACACTCCACATCTGCGATGCGGCATTTTCCAAATACCATCGTCTTGCCGTCACATCATCCACTCTTAGTGCGGTGATGATGTGTGACCATCTTAGATTTTGCAAACGCGTTTGCAAAATCTTCAAGTCGGGGAATGAAAGGTAGAATTTTCTAAAGTATGCAAGGTATCGTTTGCTGAATCCTGATCCAAACTCATTTGACAATTCATAGGCAAGGGCCTCAATGAGGCGTTTGCCGTAGTCTGCGCGACTTTTGCCCTGTTGCTCCTCCTCGACAATTCTTTTGCCGATATTCCAATATGTGGCAATCATCACGGAGTTGACGGATGATATAGCCGTGTTTCTTCCTTTGTATATAATGTCTCTAATGTCAGCAACAAAGGCTGAGAAACTAATGCTTACAGAGTCGTTCATAATTCAGGAGTTCGCGGTTAGATGATTTTGGCGTTGTAGCCTTCGGCAGAGAGCAGGTCTTTGACACGCTGCCTGAAGTCGCCCTGTATCAGGATCTCGCCCCCGCGGGCAGAGCCTCCCACGCCGCATTTTGTCTTTAGCGAGCGCGCCAAATCCTTGAGGTCGTCGTCCGACCCCACAAAGCCGGTGACTAGCGTCACCTCCTTGCCCTTGCGGTTGCGCTTGTCGAGCATTATGCGCAACTTCTGTTTCGAAGGCGGCAGAGTCTCTTCTTCTTCCACGTCGTCGGTTTCGTACTGCATATCGGGATTTGTCGAATAGACAATGTTCAGACGTTGTTTCCAGTCGTTATCTTTCATAATCGTAGCCTTAGTCAATAGATAGGCTTCAAAATTAGCGATTTTTCGCGGCGTTTGCAATAACGGCGTCTATTTTGCGTTTATTCGGTATATGAAAATGCTGAGATTGTTAATAATGACTGCTGTCTTGTTTGTCTCCGTGCCCGTTCTGCGGGCGCAGGACAACGACAAGATACTCAACCGTCCGTATGCCGATATGAAACGTCTGCATTACGGATTCTCTGTGGGTTTCCACAATCAAAGTCTTGGCATGACGCGCAACGGTTTTGTCACCGAGAGCGGAGAGACGTGGTATCCGGAAGTGGCTGAGCTTGCTCCGGGCTTTTGCGTCAACATCATGGGCGACTTGCGGCTTGCCGAGCATTTCAATCTCAGACTGTCGCCGGGAATGTATTTCGGAAGCAAGACCGTGACATTCCGCGAGTCAAGCACCGGCGAGCTTGAGAAGCAGAATCTGAAAAACAGCAGCGTTGTGGTGCCTGTCGATGTGAAAATGTCGGCCAAACGCTATCACAATCTGCGCCCTTACGTCACGGCTGGCGCAATGGCGGCTTTCGATGTGTCGAAGCGCAAGGACGGCGAGCTGCTGCAGCTGAGCAACACCGACATTTATCTTACCCTCGGTTTCGGACTCGACGTGTATGTGCCGTTTTTCAAGTTCGTGCCGGAGGTTAAGTTCTGTTTCGGGCTTAAAAATATACTGAAAAAAGACCGCCCCGACCTTGTCGACGACATCGACAAGCAGAAATTCACCAAGTCGCTCGACAAAGTGACATCAAACATGGTGGTGTTTACGTTCTATTTTGAATGACAGAAAATTGAAGAAACTTGACAATACATATCGCCGACTGCTGGCAACGCTCGCCGCGCTGCTGACCGTCTTGTCGGTGTCGGCGCAGTTCGACACGCAGTTGTCGCAGTATTGGGCAATGCCGGCATACTACAACCCTGCCGCCACAGGCACGACCGACTATCTGCACATCGGCGGCGGAACGCGTCTGCAATGGATAGGCATTCCCAAAGCTCCAAAGGCATTTCTTGCAGGCGCCGATATGCCCGTGAAGCTTTTCGGCAAGCGCATCGGCGTGGGCGTGATGGTGCAGCAGGAAAGCCTCGGCTTGTTCAGTAACCTGAACGCCGGCGCGCAGGCAAGCTACAAGATGAAACTTTTCAAAGGCACGCTGAGCATCGGTGTGCAGCTCGGCCTTTTCGACCAGGGATTCAAAGGCTCTGAGGTGTATATCCCCGACGGTGACGACTACCACGAGAAAAACGACAACGCAATCCCCACCAACGACCTTCACGGCACGGCATTCGACTTGAATTTTGGAGTTTGGTACACCCATAAAATCCTGTGGGCTGGACTGTCGATGACCCACATCACACAACCGACCGTGAAACTCAACACCCAGGAGGGCAGCGACGATTCCGGCTATGAGTCGCAGGCGGGAAGAATGCTTTATTTCATGGCTGGCAGCAATATTCCGATAAAAAATACGTTATTTGAAATACAACCGTCCTTGTTGCTCCGTTCCGACATCAAGAGTATGGTGCAGGCGGAAGTGACGGCGCGCGTGCGCTACAACCGGTTTCTTTCGGGAGGCGTGGCTTATCGCTACAACGACGCCGTCTCGCTGCAACTGGGCGCAGAATATAAGAACTTTTTCGTTGGCTACAGCTACGACTATCCGCTTTCGGCAATCTCGAAGGCAAGCAGCGGAAGCCACGAAATCCTTGTGGGATACAACATGAAGCTGAATCTTGCGGGGAAAAATAAAAACAAGCATAAGAGCATTCGCATAATGTAAGAATATGAAGAAAACAGCAACTTATATCGCATTGGCGGCGTTGGCAACTTCTTGCGCATTCTCTCCGAAAGCGTCGATGGGCGGCGACGGAGGCGAGGTGACGGGAGTCAGAGGTTCGGCTCTGGGCGAACCGACGCCTTACGGCATGGTGCTTATCGAACGCGGGTCGATGCAGCTCGGCCCGAATGCCGACGACAGCACGTGGAACATCAAGGCGCAGGCTAACGGCGCTTCGGTGGAGTCCTTCTGGATGGACGAGACGGAGGTGTCAAATGCCAAATACCGGCAGTTTGTCTACTGGGTGCGCGACTCAATTATCCGCGAGCGTCTTGCCGACCCTGCATACGGTGGCGACGAGGAGTTTAAAATCGAGGAAGACAAGGAAGGAAACCCTGTCAAGCCTTATCTTAACTGGAAAAAGCCTATTCCGTGGAGAAACCCTACGGAAGACGAGCAGCGCGCCATTCAGAGCGTCTATAAGTTGAATCCTATAACGGGTGTGACCGAACTCGATGCTTCGCAGATGAACTACCGCTACGAGACCTACAATCTCACCGAGGCGGCGAAGCGCAAGAACCGCATCGACCCGACACGACGCAACTACAACACCGACGTGCCTGTGCCGACAGAAAATCCGTTCATATCCAAGGATACGGCGTATGTCAACGACAATGGCGACATCGTGCGCGAGACAATCACGCGCCGCCTGTCGAGCGACTACGACTTCCTAAACACGTATATTGTCAACGTTTATCCCGACACGACGGTGTGGATAAACGACTTCGAAAACGCATACAACGAGCCGTACACGCGTCTGTATTTCTCGCATCCGGGCTACAGCGACTATCCTGTAGTGGGCGTGTCGTGGGAGCAGGCCAACGCGTTTGCAAACTGGCGCACCGACTATCTGCGACGCTCGCTGGGCAAGCAGGGCGTCTACATTGAGCCGTTCCGTCTACCGACGGAGGCTGAATGGGAAATCGCCGCGCGTGCCGGTATCAACGAGAACAAGTATCCGTGGGCAGGCGAGATGCCTATGACCGACGACGGCTGCTTCTATGCCAACCTGAAGCCGGGAGAGGGCAACTACGTGCGCGACGGAAACTTGATAACATCGAAGTGCGGCACGTATGAGCCTAACGACAACGGTCTCTACGACATGGCGGGCAACGTGAGCGAATGGACTTCGACGGCGTTTACCGAAAGTCTTGACAAACTGACAAGCGACATCAACCCTGAATACCGCTACAATGCCGCGGGCGAGGATCCTTACCGGATGAAACGCAAGGTGATACGTGGCGGATCGTGGAAGGACATTGCCCACAATGTGCGTGCTGACTTGCGTGCCTGGGAGTACCAGAACGAGCAGCATTCATTCATAGGCTTCCGTTGTGTGCGCACTCAGATTGGCTTCACAAAGGGAAAAGTGAAAGTTAAGAAATAAAGTAAGAATCAAAACAATATTGCTGCATCATGGGCAAGATTAAAAGATATAAAAACGGTGTCGAGGCCTTTCTTTCTGGAGAAAAAGGTCAGCGCTTTTTCAATTTCGCATACAGTATAGGTGCCGCTGTCGTAATTTGGGGTGCCCTTTTCAAAATCCTTCACCTGCCGGGTGGAAACGCGCTGTTGTCAATCGGTATGGGTACGGAGGTGCTTATGTTCGTGCTTACGGCGTTCGACCGTCCGCCACGCGAATACCATTGGGAAGAGGTGTTTGAGGTGTTCAACACCAAGAATCCTGAGGACCGTCCTGATTTCAAGGGCGGAAACGGTGTCAACGGCTCTGTCGTTATCGGCGGAGGTGCGGTGGCTGGCGGCGAGACTGCAAATGCAACGGGCGTGGCTGGAACTGTTGTCGTTGGCGGCGACGCTCCCGACTTGCAGGGCATGACGAGCGTCACTCAGCAATACACCGACCAGCTTGCCGCCATCTCTGAGCAGATGGAGCAGCTGCGTCAGACAACGGAGGCGCTCAACCGCGTTTCAACTGTACTGCTCGACAGTTACAAGGCGATTACCGACAACTCGGAAAACATCTCGGAAAGCTCGACTGGCTACGTTGAGCAGATGACAAGCCTCAACCGCAACATTGCCGGACTCAACACCATCTATGAAATCCAGTTGAAGAGCATTTCTTCGCAGCTTGACAATATCGACCGTGTGAACCGCGGATTGAAGGACATAAGCAACATGTATGACAAGGCTGCGGCTGAGAGCGACCATTATTGCGAGGAAACGCAGAAGATGGCGCGCTACATGCAGCAGCTCAACTCTGTCTACGAGAAGATGATCACGGCGATGACCATCAACATGTACCGCCCGATGGGCTCTGCGATGCCTGCCGAGCCTGAAAAACCGGCGGAGGCTCCGGAACAGAAAGCCGGCGGCGAAGAAACTGAACAACAGAACTAAAGCGAAAGGATTTAAAGCAATATGGGAGCAAACGGAAATGTGGCAAGAATGTCCCCGCGTCAGAAGATGATCAACTTGATGTACATCGTTCTGACGGCGATGCTCGCGCTCAACGTGTCGAGCGACGTGCTCAACGGGTTCACGCTTGTCGAAGACGGTCTGAAACGCACAAACAGCAACGTCAGCGACCGTAATGCCGCCCTCTATATGCAATTGGAGGAATTCACACGGCAGAATCCGCAGAAGGGCAAGCCGTGGCTTGACAAGGCTGCCGACGTGCGCCGGCAGACGCTGTCGCTCTACAAATACATCGATTCTCTGAAACTTGCCATCGTGCGCGATGCCGACGGCGTGGATGGTAAGGTGGACAACATCCTGAACCAGGACAACCTCGAGGCTTCGTCGAAGGTGATGGTGACCTACGGAAACGGCGCAAAGCTGGAGCGTAGGCTGGCGGCATACCGCAAGTATATCGCCGCCTACATTGCCGACCCCAAGAAGCAGGCTGCCATTCAGAAGGCGCTGGCAACGGAGCCGGTGCTTCAGAAAGGCTCGATGATAAAAGTGCCGTGGGTGTCGGGAATGTTTGAGAATATGCCTGTCGTGGCGTCTGTCACGCTGCTGTCGAAGCTGCAGAACGACCTGCTCTTTGCTGAGGGCGAGGCTTTGCAGACGCTTGTGGCGAGTGTGGACGCGGGCGACGTGCGCGTAAACAAACTTGACGCATTCGTGATTCCTAACTCGAAACTCGTGATGAGGGGCGGAAAATACAGTGCCGACATTGTGCTTGCGGCGGTCGACACTACGCAGCGTCCGGCAATATTCGTCAATGGCCGCCAGCTGCCTGCCAACACCCGGACTTACGAGTTCATGGCTGGACAGACGGGTACGTTCACCTACAGCGGATACCTTGACGTGACCCGCGGTGACGGTACCACTTCACGCTATCCGTTCCAGTCGGACTACACCGTAATCGAACCTACAGCCACTGTGTCGGCGACGATGATGAACGTGCTTTATGCCGGAATCAACAACCCGATAAGCATATCAGTGCCTGGCGTGGCGCAAAATGCAGTGTCTGCCACGATGACCAACGGTTCGCTGACGCGCAGCGGCGACCATTGGAACGCTCATCCTACGCGTGTGGGTGCGGAATGCGTAATTACGGTGACAGCCACTCTCGAAGGCCGTTCGCAGACGGTGTCTACGTCTACATTCCGTGTGCGCAAGCTGCCAGATCCGACGGCATATATCGCATATAAGGACTCGAAAGGAAACGAAAACCACTATAAAGGCTCGAAGCCATTTGCAAAATCGCTTTTGTTGGCTGCCAACGGGCTTGATGCTGCTATCGACGACGATTTGCTGAACGTGCACTATTCTGTGGTGGATTTCGAGACTATCGTGTTTGACTCGATGGGCAACGCGATGCCTGAGAAATCGGCTGGCTCGCGATTCTCGGAGCGTCAGAAGACAAGTTTCCGCCGACTCTCGCGCGGCAAGCGATTCTACATCACGCGTATACGTGCGAAGGGTCCTGACGGCATTGTCCGCGACCTGTCGCCGATGGAGGTGATTGTAAACTAAAAATTGACAACGAAACAAGTTGAGATATGAAAAAACTGAGATATATATTTGCAGTGGCTTTGCTCGCCGGCCTGTCGTTGCAGGCTGGGGCACAGGTGACGCGCAAAACCGACAGAACCAAGAAAGACGAAACAGCGGCTGGCGTGACGCAACGTATGCGCGACTTCTATGAGAAGCCTGAGGTGAGCGATGCCAGCAAGATGTGGGAACGCATAATCTACCGTCAACTCGACTTGACGCAGCCTCAAAACCTTGCGCTCTATTATCCCGACGAGCCGGTCGACGGGCAGGAGAGCCTGTTCCGCATCATCTTGAAGGTGGTGTGCAACGGTCAGGTGCCGGCCTACGAGTATCTTGACGGACGCGAGGTGTTTACCGACCAATATAAAATAAAGGTGGGTGAGATGCTCGACAGATTCCATATCATATATACAACCGGTCGCGGAAGCACGGAGAAAAATCCGAAATATGTCATAGAGGATAGCGACGTGCCTACAAACGAGGTGCTCAGTTTCTATGCAATTGAGCGTTATGAGTTCAACAGCCTCGAAAATCGTGTCACAAAGCAGATTCAGGCGCTTTGCCCTGTGCTCCACCGTGTGGACGACTATGGCGGCGAGCCTATAAAATATCCTATGTTCTGGGTGAAACTTGACCAACTGCGCCCATATCTGGCACAGCAGAGCATCTTTGTCGACGACGACAACAACCTTGCCAAATACAACTACGACGATTATTTCCAGCTTGGAATGTATAAGGGCGACATCTACAAAACGCGCAACTTGCGAAATCTGTCGCTGATGCAGATGTTTCCTGACCCCGACGACTTGAAGCATGCGCAGGACAGCATTGAGAACCGTCTGCGTGCATTTGACCGCAATCTGTGGGTGCCGACGCGTGAGGAGCTTGCTGAGCGGCAGGAGGCTGAAGAGGCGGCGCGTCTAAAGGCTGAGGGGTTGTCGGACGACGTGGTGGTGTCTGAGCGTGGTGGCGACACCGATGAGGTCGAGGAGGAGACATCAACTGTGACAACTCCGAAAAACAAACGCTCGGTGCGTCAGAAAAAGTCTACGACAACGAAAAAGAAAACCGAGAAGAAACCGGAGAAAAAGAAAACCACAAAGAAGAAAAAACCGTCGTCGAGCAGCTCCAGCGGTGCTGTCCGCTCTGTGAGACGCACAAAGTAAATCATTTGCAGTATGGAGAAGAACGCTTTGATTGTGACCAATACCATAGGAATGTTCCATTTCCTGTGGACCGACATCGATATGCTCAACGAAATGGGCTACAAGGTCTATGCTATGGCCGACAATCGTGCGGGCGAGGAGCATACTCTCCGCATGATGGCCGACAGGAATGTTACGTTTGTTGATACGAGGATAGACGGCGTGTCGCTGACCAAAAACACTCGTGACTTTTATAAACAGTTGAGGCGGCTGTTGGCGTCACATCATTTTGACTTAGTCCATTGTCATACCCCATTGGTGGGACTTTTTGTTCGTATTGCGGCGAGAAAGTATAGAAAAAAAGGGACGAAGGTGATTTACACTACGCATGGCCTGCCGTATACTCCGATGTCGTCACGAAAAACTTTTTTAGTGTATAACACTTTGGAGCGCTTTGCTTCGAGGTTTTGTGATGCGATAATCACAATCAACCATCAGGATTATGGCTATATGAAAGCCACGCATTGCAAGAATGTGTTTTTGATAAGCGGTGTCGGTCTTGATTGTAGACGATTCAGCAATGTGGAGGTTGACCGTACTGCATACAGGCGGAAATTGGGCGTGCCTGTCGACAAGATTGCAGTTCTTGTTGTTGGTAGGCTGATATATCATAAAAATCAGATGATTGTCGTCAAGGCTCTCGCCGAACTTCCCGACAAGGACAAATTTGTCTTTGTGGTTTGCGGACATGAGACAACATCCGACCCTGTGGCGCAAGAACTTGTCGACCTCTCGGAGAAGGGAGGCGTACAGACGGTGTTTATCGGTTTCCACAGTGATATGCCTGAAGTTATTGCCGCCTGTGCCGACATCGGTGTGATGCCGTCGCTTAGGGAAGGGCTTGGAATGGCTGGCTTGGAAATGCTTTGCGAAGGTGTGCCGTTGGTTGGCTCCGACGTGCAGGGCATACGCGAATATCTCAAAGACGGGGTGACGGGATTCCTTTGCAACCCGTTCAGTGTGGAGGATTTCAAAAATGGCATCCAAAAGCTTGCCGATCCCGACTTGCGCCGGCGGATGAAGCCGGATTGCAAGGCGATGGCGGGAAAATTCGATATCTCAATATCTATGGCGCAGCGCCGGGCGATATATGAGAAAATACTCAACCAGTAACGACAAAGCCACTCAAATTTGAGTGGCTTTGTCGTTACTGGTTGGTGGCGTTTTTAGAATGCCTTGAAGTTGATGCGGAATGTGAGAGTCGGATACACCTTCAAAGCGTTGGCCACTTTGTTGAATGTGTTGTCGTCCTCGGTGATTGACTCATCGATTTCGCCATAGTCGGTATACAGCTCCGGAGTACCCTCAAACTGCACGCCGAGTTCGGTTGAGAAATTCACGATTTTGCCTGGAATCATGCGTCCCCATCCGATGCCGAGATACGGGCGGAAATTCTTCACCTTGAAACCGCCTGAGATGTTTCCGTCTTTGTCGGCAGGAATCTTGTAGTCGCCGATCACTGCCTGCGCGTCTGGATTGGCAAGGTCGGCGCTGTGTCCGGTGATCTTGAGCAGTTTGTCGCCTCCGAAATAAGCGCCTGCGGCAACGTATACAGGGACTTTGGGTACTGGGTAGACGTTGAAAATAACTTGCCCCTGCACGCGTCCTAAGTCGCCTTTAAGGTTGACGGTGCCGGTTTGTGTCTCCGACATCACGGTGTATGTGAAGTCGGCGTCGGCATTGAATGTGATTGACGGCATCCACGACACTCCTGCGCGAAGGTTGACAAAGTTGGTAATCGGAGTGGCGGCTTCAATGGTTATGCCGCTTGTGCCGATTCCTGCCCCGAAACCGAGGTGGTTGAACACTCCAGGACCGGCGTTGGCAGTCAATGCCGCAAGCCCTATTGCCATGATCGATAGTAGTTTTTTCATACCGTAAGTTGTTAAATGTTTGGTTTGCGGGTAAAGTTACATATTTTATTGCGAATTATAGATGTCTTTTTTTTACATAATCTTGAAAATAATAAGAAAAACAACCGCGGCGTGGATTGTGAGAGAGAATCGCCGCGGTTGTTTGAATTAATAGGGCTTATTAATTGTCTTGTTATTGTCACTTTTTGTAACGCAACACCTGCACGGAGCGTGCCGGCAGATAAAGCTTCAGCCAGCCGATGCCATGGGGCTGATACAGGGGGTCGCTGATGGTCAGGTGCTTCACCGTGGTGTCGATGTTGTTGTAGCCGCCGTAGATGTCCTGGTCGGAGTTGAGCACGTGGCTGTAGCATCCTTCCGGCGCGAGTATGCCATAGTCGGAGAACGATTTAGACGGGTTGAAGTTGAACACAAACACGAGGTCGCCGCGTTTGAACGCCAGCACTTGGTCATCGTCCTTGTCCCAAAGCTTCTCAACAGGGGTTGCCTGGAAATTGCGTTTTGAGCGGACAAGGTGTATTATGTCCTCGTCAAACTTGCCGAGGAATTTGTATTTCAGGTCTTCGCGGTCTACGAGGCTCCATTGGCGGCGTGCGTACTTGTACGACCAGCCGTTGCCTTCGCGCGGGAAGTCGATCCATTCCGGATGACCGAACTCGTTGCCCATAAAGTTGAGGTAGCCGCCGTTGATTGTGGCGAGCGTGACGAGGCGTATCATTTTGTGGAGCGCGATGCCGCGGTCCACGTTCATGTTGTGGTCGTCAACCATCATGTGCCAATACATGTCGGAGTCGATAAGACGGAAAATTATCGTCTTGTCGCCCACAAGTGCCTGGTCGTGGCTTTCGGCATAGTTGATTGTCTTTTCGTCGGCGCGGCGGTTGGTCAGCTCCCAGAAGATGGCTGTAGGCTTCCAGTCCTCGTCTTTTTTCTCTTTTATGGTCTTTATCCAAAAATCAGGGATGCCCATCGCCATGCGGTAGTCGAAGCCGATGCCTCCGTCGCTTACCTTGTTGGCGAGTCCGGGCATGCCGCTCATTTCCTCAGCAATGGTGATGGCGTGGGGGTTGACTTTGTGGATAAGTTTGTTGGCAAGCGTCAGATATGTGATTGCGTTTGTGTCCTGTCCGCCGTTGTAGTAGTCGTCATACGACGAGAATGCCTGACCGAGTCCGTGGTTGTAGTAGAGCATCGACGTGACACCGTCGAAGCGGAATCCGTCGAAATGATACTCTTCAAGCCAGAACTTGCAGTTCGACAGCAGGAAGTGAAGCACTTGGTTCTTGCCGTAGTCGAAGCAGAGCGAGTCCCATGCCGGATGTTCGCGGCGCGAGTCGCCGTAGAAATATTGGTCGTAGCTGCCGTCGAAGCGTCCGAGTCCTTCCACCTCGTTTTTTACGGCGTGGGAATGCACGATGTCCATAATCACGGCAATGCCGCGGCTGTGGGCGTCATCGATGAGACGTTTCAGCTCGTCGGGCGTGCCGAAGCGGCTCGAAGCGGCGTAGAAGCTCGACACGTGGTAGCCGAACGACCCGTAGTATGGGTGTTCCTGAATCGCCATGATCTGGATGGCGTTATAGCCGTCTTTTTCGATGCGCGGCAACACGTTGACGCGGAATTCCTCATAGGTGCCTACGCCTTCCTTGTCCTCGCCCATGCCGATGTGGCATTCGTAGATGAGCAGCGGGTTGGTCTGGGGCTTGAAGTCGGCGACCTTGAATTTGTACGGGCGCGCCGGTTGCCACACCTGCGCTGAGAAAATCAGGGTCTTCTCGTCCTGTACGGTGCGTGTGGAGTAGGCTGGGATGCGCTCACCGCAACCGCCGTCCCAATGCACTTTCAGCTTGTATAGGTCGCCGTGGCGCAGCACGTCTTTCGGCAGCGTGATTTCCCACACTCCGCCGTCGATGCGGGTGAGGGCGAACTCTGCTTTTTCTGTCCAATTGTTGAATGAGCCGATAAGGTAGACAGCAGTGGCGTTGGGCGCCCATTCGCGGAATGCCCATCCGCTGCGCGTCTTGTGCAGTCCGAAATATTTGTGCGCATTGGCGAAGTCAACGAGCGTGCCTCCTTTGCCGGCGAGTTCTTTTTCTTTGCGCACGGCTTCGTCGTGCCGACCGTTGATTGCGTCGGAATATGGTTCAAGCCACGGGTCGTGGCGGATTATTGCCAAAGTCTTTTTCATCGGTAATTTCAAGTTTTTTGTTCAGAAATAGTTTATTGTTTTTATGACAAATTCTACATAGTAGCCTGTATTCATTCGCAAAGATACGCTTTTTTGTATGAATTAATGGAAAAAAAGGGGAACAAATTTGGCTGGACGGAGTGGTGGCGGCGCCCGCAATTATAATGTATCCGCTTTTTGCAATTTTGATTTGTAAACACTATCTTTGCAAAACGAAACACATTCGGTTTTGTGCTGTTTCTAACAAACAATAACTAAAGACTAAATATTTGACAATGTCTGAAAATAAAAAGGCTCAGGAACAAGCCATTACACTCGATATTCATTATCTGAAACTCCTCTCGCGCCTGTTTCCCACGGTGGCGGCGGCAAGCACGGAAATCATAAATCTGGAGGCAATTCTAAACCTTCCGAAAGGCACTGAGCATTTTCTGACCGACATACATGGTGAATACGAGGCGTTCCAGCATGTGCTGAAAAACGCCTCCGGCTCAATCAAGCGTAAGGTGAACGACATCTTCGGAAACACGCTGCGGGAATCGGAGAAGAAGGCGCTGTGCACGCTGATTTACTATCCGCAGGAGAAGCTGCAGATTGTCAAGGAGCAGGAGAAGGATATGAACGACTGGTATCTGACCACGCTCAACAAACTGGTGAGCGTCTGCCAGAACGTGTCGTCGAAATACACGCGCTCGAAGGTGCGCAAGTCGTTGCCGGAGGAGTTTTCCTACATCATTCAGGAATTACTGCACGAAACGGTCGACGATCAGAATAAACAGGGATATATCACCCAGATTATCAATACGATAATTTCAACTCAGCGTGCCGACGATTTCATCATCGCGATGTGTAACCTGATTCAGCGGCTCACGATTGACTCGCTCCACATCGTGGGCGACATTTTCGACCGCGGACCAGGTGCGCATATCATCATGGACACGCTGTGCAACTACCACAACGTCGATATCCAATGGGGCAACCACGACTTGCTGTGGATGGGTGCCGCGGCGGGCAACGACAGCTGCATAGCCAACGTGATACGCATCTCGATGCGCTACGGCACGCTGACTACGCTCGAGGAGGGATATGGCATCAATCTGTTGCCTCTCGCCACGTTCGCAATGGATACGTATGCCAACGACCCATGCACGGTGTTTGCGTTGAAGCAGAAATATGCCGACAAAACTTATCCGGAAAAGACGTTGCGCCTCATTGCGCAGATGCACAAGGCGATAGCAGTGATTCAGTTCAAACTGGAGGCGGGCATCATAAAGCGCCATCCGGAATTTGGCATGGACGGCCGTCTGTTGCTTGATAAGATTGACTTTAAGCGCGGTATGCTTTGCTATGGTGGAAAAGAGTATAAGATGCTCGACTCGGAGTTTCCTACAATCGACCCCAACGATCCTTACCGTCTGACGGCGGAGGAGTGCGATTTGGTGGAGAAGCTCCACAATTCGTTCACCCACAGCGAGAAGCTGCGCAAGCATATCCGCTGTTTCATGACCGAGGGAAGCATGTATCTTGTGTGCAACAACAATCTGCTTTTCCATGCCTCGATTCCGTTGAATGCCGACGGCTCGTTCAAGGAGGTGACAATCCTCGGTGAGAAGTTTGCCGGAAAGCGACTGCTCGACAGGGTTGACCAACTGGTGCGCGCTGCATTCTTCGACGATAACAACGACACGACGAGTTTTGCGCTCGACTATCTGTGGTACTTGTGGTGCGGTCCCGACTCTCCGCTGTTCGACAAGGACAAGATGGCTACGTTCGAGCGTTATTTCATCGCCGACAAGGAGTTGCACAAGGAGGAGAAAGGTGCATACTACACTCTTCGCGACCGCGAGGACATTTGCAACAAAATCCTTCAGGAGTTCGGCATCGACAACCCTCATTCGCACATAATCAACGGCCATGTGCCGGTGAAAACCATAAAGGGAGAGCAGCCGGTGAAGGCCAACGGAAAGATGCTGGTGATCGACGGTGGCTTCTCGCGTGCATATCAGCCTGAGACGGGAATCGCCGGGTATACGCTGGTGTTCCATTCGCGCGCGCTGCAGCTTGTGCAGCACGAACCGTTTGAGTCGCGGCAGAAGGCTATCGAGGAGGGGCTCGACATCAAGTCAAACTCATTCCTTGTGGAGTTCAATTCGCAGCGGATGCTTGTGAAGGACACCGACAAGGGCAAGGTGCTGCGCAAGCAGATTGATGAGTTGAAGCAACTTCTTGCAGCTTACAGACTCGGAGTGGTGAAAGAGCGCAATTAAGATAAGATTCAGAAATGCAGAACTTTGGCGGTTGAGGCGGTAGAGGCTTCAGCCGCCATCTTTTTGCTCCGCATGGCGTGGCGCTTTTATATGTCGCCTTTTTTTCGTAACTTGCGAAGAATTTCAATATTAGGATAAATGAAGAAACTTCTACTTTTTTGTGCCGCGACCATGGCGATGGCTTTGACGGCAAGTGCTGAAACTTATCTTGCCGAGTCGTTTGATTATGCTGAAGGTAATCTCTATGGCAATGGAAAATGGGTTAAATACGGAAAGAAAACAACGGCGCCTATTCAGGTGGCAAAATCTCCGCTGACGTTTGCCGGATATCAGGACAACGCCGCTGGAAAGGCTGTGCGTCTGACAAAGGAATCGGGCGAATATTGCCAGATGCTTTTCCGCGACAAAGGCACCGATGCGGCAAAAGGCACGGTCTATTATTCTGCGTTGGTCAACGTGAGCGAGTTGCCGTCAGGTTCGCGCACGGCTGCGTTTATGGCGCTTACAGGTGCCAATTCGCTCGACGCCACAAAGTTTGGCGATACCGAGGCCGGGTCGGAAGGCGCAGGCTTGTTTGCGCAGGCTTCCGGAGAGGGCTTCAAATTGGGCGTGAGCCGCAATGTGGCAAATCTTGGCAATGTGAAAACGTCTGTAGCGTGGGCCGACGAGGAGTGTGCGATCGGCACGACATATCTTGTCGTTGTGAAATACGAAATCATTGACGGAGCCGACAACGACCGCATCTCGCTATGGGTGAACCCGGCAAAGGGCGACGCTGAGCCTGCGGCTTCTGTTGTGGCGGAGGAAGAGAACTCGGAGTCGCTTGCCGACGTGCGCGGCATCGAGTTGCGACAAGGTTCGTCGTCGGTGGCAAAAACTCCGGTCGCCGTAATCGATGAGGTGCGTGTGGCGTCGACATGGAATGAGATATTCACTCCCGCCAAGGCTGATGCTGTGGAGACTCCGGAAATCACAATCACCGATATGTCGGTTGATTTCGGAAAGGTGTACAAGGGCTTGACATATACGAAAACGATAAATGTGAAGGGTAAGAATCTGAAGGGCGACATCTCGTTGTCTTCGCCGGTGTCGGGCGAGGTGACTGTTTCCGCGACCACTGTGGCAAAGGCCGACGCTGAGAGCGAGAACGGTTGCGATGTGGTGTTGACTCTTACAGTCGACAATACGGCAATGACGTCCGACAAGATTGTATATGCTGCCGACGGCGCGCAGTCGCGCACGCAGATTGTTGAATGGCGTCCGATTGAGACGATTGCTGTCAATTCGTTCAAGGAACTGTTTGACGAGGACAACATTTCGATGACCACTCTCTACGTCTACAAGGGTGAGGCTACGGTTACGGCAATCGACTCTAATTTCTACACCTTCTATGCGCAGGATTCCCAATCGGCTGCCGAGGTGCGTTCGGCGTCGGGCTGTGGATACGATGAGGTCGACTTGACGAAGGTGAAGCAGGGCGACAACATCACCGACATTGTGGGCAACGTGATTTTCTCCGACGACGGTGGCATCGATTTCGTGCCGGTGGCTGCCGACGCATGGTGCGTCGTTTCTGAAGGAAACGTTGTGGAACCCAAGGTGCTCACGTTCGAACAGATTCACGCTGCCGAGGCTTGCGACGTGATATTCCAGCTTGTGACGGTGAAAGATGTGAAGTTTGATGAAAAATATGGCAACTACCCTGACCCTGACTATTACGGAAAGTTCAATGTGCCGTTCCATCTTGTTTCCGACAAAACCCGCTCGGGCGAGCTTTGGTATTTCCGTGGCACGGACATCTACAACAGTTCCACTAATGGATATTTCGACAAGGTGTGGACAGTGACGGGCATCTGCTACTATATCACTCCGGTTGCGACGGTTGCTCCGCGTTCGCTTGCCGATTTCGTATTGCAGCCGGAAGGCGCTGTCGACAGCATTGCCGCCGGTGAGGCGGAGGTGGTAGGCTACTTCGATTTCTACGGCCGCAAGGTGGAAAATCCGGCGCCTGGCATCTATGTGGTGCGCCGCGCCGACGGAACAACGGGCAAGGCGGTTGTGCGTTGACATACCGCATGATAATCCGTCGCTCTGAGCTGGCGGCTGATTGAGAAAAAATATGTGAAAGCGACAAAGCTTGGCTTAGTGCCGGGCTTTGTCGCTTTTATGTCGTCGCCGTGGCCGATTCCTGACATCAAAGAGGCATTTCGTTAATATGTCTGAAAAAATCAGTCCGTTTCCAAATGATATTTGTAACTTTGCAGTTCCCTCTTTATTGATGATATGGCAGAAGAGAAAAAGAAATTGTTAGGATTGTCGCTTGCCGACTTGGAAGCGGTGGCGGCTGAGATGGCGATGCCGAGGTTCACGGCGAAGCAGATGGCGCAATGGCTTTATGAGAAGCGTGCCACGACGGTCGACGAAATGACCAACTTGTCGAAGTCAAACCGCGCGCGCCTCAGTGAGCGCTACTGCGTGGGGCGTGAGGATCCGGCGGAGGCTATGCGCAGTGTCGACGGTACGGTGAAATATCTGTTTCGCACTGCCGGTGGCAAAATGATAGAGAGTGTCTACATCCCTGACGCCGACCGTGCCACGCTGTGCGTGTCGTCGCAGATTGGATGCAAGATGAACTGCAGTTTCTGCATGACGGGAAAGCAGGGCTATCACGGCGATTTAACGGCGGCGGAGATTCTCAACCAGATTTTCAGCATTCCTGAGTCGCTGACGCTCACCAACATTGTTTTTATGGGTATGGGCGAGCCGATGGACAACTACATAGAGGTGGTGCGTGCCATCGCCGTGCTGACTGAACGTTGGGGACTGGCGTGGAGCCCGAAGCGCATCACGGTGTCGTCAATCGGCAAACTCGGCGATTTGAAACGGCTTGTGGAGCAGACCGACGTGCATATCGCAATCAGCGTGCATTCGCCTTATCATGAGGAGCGCAAACGCCTGATGCCTGTCGAGAACGCTTTCCCGATAAAGAAAGTGATGACGATGCTGCGCGACTACGATTTCGCACATCAGCGACGCCTCTCTGTGGAATACATCATGTGGGCTGGACTTAACGACGACGAGGCGCATGCCGACGCTCTTGCAAAACTCCTGGAGGGACAGAAGGTGCGTGTCAACCTTATCCGTTTCCACGCTATCCCTGGTTCGGAACTGAAAACGAGCGACGAGCGGCGGATGACGGCTTTCCGCGACAGGCTGAACTCGCTCGGCGTGACTTGCACAATCCGCCGTTCGCGCGGCGAGGATATTATGGCGGCTTGCGGAATGCTTGCCGGACGCAAACTGAAAGACAACAAATAAATCACTATTCAATATGAACAGACAATTGACAAAACTCTCATTGGTTGCGCTGCTGATTTGCCTATTCTCGGGCTTGGCGTATGCGCAGGAGCCTTCGGGGTACTACAAGAAGGCGGAAGGCAAATGCCAGAAGGAATTGTTGAAACAACTGTGTGAAATCGTCGGACCGCACAAAAACGTGGGCTACGACGGATTGTGGAACGTGTACAAGGATTCGGACATTCGCCCTGGCACGAATTACTATTGGGACATGTATTCCACTTCGAAATTCCGCGAGGGACAGCAGAAGTGTGGCACCTACAGCAATGTGGGCGACTGTGTCAACCGCGAGCACTCGTTCCCGAAAAGCTGGTTCAAAAAGGGGCAGCCGATGGTGTCGGACGCGTTCCATATTTATCCTACCGACGGTAAGGTGAACGGACAGCGCAGCAGCTTCCCTTACGGTGAGTGTGCCAGCGGAACAACGTTGCCGTCGTGCAATGGTGTGGACGCTCTCGGAAAACTCGGAAAGTCGACATTCCCGGGCTACTCGGATACGGTTTTCGAGCCGGTTGACGAGTATAAGGGCGACTTTGCCCGCACGTATTTCTATATGGCGGCTTGCTATAACGACAAAATCGCTTCGTGGAGCAGTCCTATGCTTGCCGGAAACAGCTATCCTTGCTACACAACCTGGGCTGTAAATCTGCTCTTGAAGTGGAACGAGCAGGACCCGGTGAGCCAGAAGGAGATTGACCGCAACAACGCTGTCTACAAGCATCAGAACAACCGAAACCCGTTTATCGACCATCCTGAGCTCGCGGAGTATATCTGGGGCGACAAGCAGAACATCGGATGGACTCCGGGCGGTGTGGTCGACCCGAAGATTACGTCGCCTTACAACGGCTCGACTGTCGACTTCGGTGTGACGGCTGTAAACACGACGCTTACCTATACTGTAAACGTAAAGGCGGAAGGCTTGACGCAGAATGTGGCTGTCAGCGTGGCTGGAGCTGGATTCAATGCTTCGGCTGCAAGCATCGCTGCCGCAGATGCCAACAAGGGCACGTCGATAAATCTGACCTATTCTTCGGCTGTGCAGACATCTGCCACCGGAACGCTGACGCTGACAAGCGGCTCGGCTAAGTCGGTAGTGACGCTGAAGGCTCAGGCTGTCGACGGCATTCCCGCTCTTTCTGCATCAAACGTGACTGCCGCCGGCTTTACAGCCCGTTGGGTCGACGTTGACAAGAACGGCGGCGACTATACGCTGAATGTGTATCTTGCCGACGGCACTACACTCGTGCCGGGATTCCCGAAAGCGGTGAAGGCTGCGGCTCAGCAATATGCCGTGACTGATCTTGAATATCTGACAGAATATAAATATCAACTCAGCAACGCCAAGGGCATGAAGTCTAACTTGGTCAGCGTGACCACTGTCGACCTTGACCGCGAAATCAGTTTCGACCTGCCGGAAGGCGGACTCGTGTTGTCGGCGGCTCCGGGTGTCGACTCTGCTCCTGTGAAGGTGACTGTCTACGCTTCAAACGTTGAGGAGAATGAAATCGATGTGAGTGTGACAAAGGGCTTCCAAGTGAGCGCAGACAAGAGCGACTGGCGCAGCAGCCTCGCTGTCGACACTAAAACGGCTGAGACAATAGGCGCCGAAATCTATGTGCGCATACCTGCTTCTGCCGCCGGCACATACGATGGCACGCTCTCTGCCAGCACGGCAACCGTCGAGGGCGACGATGTGGATGTGAAGGCTGTGGTGACCGCGCCTGTGACATTCTTTGAGGATTTTGAGAAACCTGGCGCCGGACCGTACAACACGTTTAACTATAATGGCTCGGCTTGCAAATGGAGCGTTGTGAATGCCGGCATCGCAGCCCGTGAAGGCGATAAAGTGCATGGTACGCAGGCCCTTTGCACTGGAAAGAAAGGGGAGCGCTCGCTGACGATGCTTGAGGACAAGGTCGACGGCGCAGGAGAGGTGTCGTTCTTCGCCGCTCCTTATGGCTCGGATGCAGCTCCGGTTGTGGAGCTAAGCTACTCTGTGGATCGCGGAAGCAATTGGATTAAAGTGAAGGAGTTCAGCGTAGATGACAAAAGCCAGCTTGTTGAGTGCTCGGCAACAATCAATGCTTCGCAACCGGTGCGTATTCGCCTGAACCAAGTTAGCGGCGGACCTTTGAACATCGATGACATTGGAATCACGGCGTTTGTGTCGTCGGTGGCTGCTGTGGGCGCGGATGCTGAATGGGACGCCTACTGCCGTGACGGCAAATTGGTGGTGGAAACGGCAAACGAGGCCGACATCCACGTCTATACTGTCGATGCGCGCGAGGCTTGCTGCACAACAGTCAGCGGCTCGACTACAATCGCGTTGCCTGCCGGTTACTACATTGTGGTGAACGGCGACGACAGCCGTAAGGTGGCAATAAAATAAAAACAACATAGAAACGCAATGCTTGAAGCGGCGTCGGGGCAACCCGGCGCCGCTTTTTCATGTCGACGGCAGAGAGTATGCTGTTGTCCTTTCTGTAGCTTATTAACGTTTTTTATGTATGAAAAATACAAAAATGAAAGAATTGTGTCGAAAAATATTTGAGATTAGTTATTTGCTTTGTTGTTTATCCTTTATCTTTGCGAAAAACATAAGTTATTGATTAGACTGCTTTTTGGCGTAGTGCCACATCTGCGCTGCTTTGTAGTGTTTTTACAATTTAAACCTTTTTTCAAATCCATCGGGCATATTGTGGCTGTCCGAAACCAAAAACTAATTATTATGAGACAATTCAACCTGACAGACTCTCTTTCCAGTGAAAAAGCTGGTCCTCCCTTGCCGAGACGTTGCATTTGGATGCGCATGGCGCTCGTCGTTCTGCTTGCTGTGTTTGCCGTTGCCACAATGCAGGCTGCTGCGGATTATGGTATTGTAATCAATGGCTATAGCGTATGGGAAAAAAATTGCAACGACCTCTCTGGAATCAAGGGCGTGACAGGAAGCGTGAAGTACGATCCTGCAACAAAAACTCTGACACTCGAAAATGCTACCATAACGGGAATCGGAAATGAAAGATGTCTTTTTAATTCTGAATGTGAAGGCCTTAGAATTGTGCTGAAAGGTTCAAACAGGATTGTTAACAATGAAGGAGAGGGAATGGAGTTCCGGAGTGCTACCACTATTTGCGGTCCGGGGACGCTCGACATTAGGACAAAGAAAAAAGAAGCTATTCTGTTTATATATGTTCCTCTTGTCATTGAAGACTGTGAGATAACAATCAATGGTGAGAATACAGGCATATCGGGAGGCTTTATTAGCGAAAAGGCTGTGCTCACTGTGCGTAATTCCCGTGTCGATGTAAATGCAAAAAATGGTTGTGTTGTATATTTCGGAGGAATTGTTCTCGAAGACTGTGCAATTGTGCAGCCTAAGGGGGTGGTGTTTGATAAAGGATGTATGTCGTTGGCTATTGACGGTGAGATTGTGAAGGGCAGATTGGTGATTGGTAAGCCGAATTATGCCATCAGTGTGGCTGGTGTGGCTGTCACGAAGGACAACTGCAACGACCTCAGTGTGATTGACGGTGTGAGCGGAATAGTGAAGTATGACGGCATAACAAGGACGCTTACTCTTGAAAATGCCACAATTGCGCCTGGAAAAAGCACTGTGGGTATCTTTAATGCAGACTGCAATGACTTGACAATTAATGTGATTGGCGAAAATAACATCAGCGTCGCTCTCGCTTGTATCTGGGCGGAAAAGGCTACGACGATAAGCGGAAGCGGCAAACTCAATCTCAAGTCGAACGTGCAGGACGGCATACATCTGCAACAGGCTCCGGTGACGATAGAGAACTGCAGCGTATATGCCGAGGGCACCTACGGCATAAAGGGCGTGGCAAACGAAAGCGGTCAGGTGGTTACAGTGCGCAATGCTCACGTGGAGGCTTACGGGAAAAGCGGCTCAGTGTGTCAAATCTCTGGACTCGTGCTTGATGGCAGCTACGTCAGTGCTCCCGAGAATGCTGCATTCGACCCAGTGTTGCAGGGCATTGCAGTCGATGGTTTTTTGGTGAAAACCAATGTTGTGATTGCCCCTGACGAAAAATATGGCATTATGGTGAACGAAGTGAATGTGACATCGAGTAATTGCAAGGACCTCAGTGTGATAGATGGCGTGACAGGAAAAGTGTCGTTCAATCCTAAAACTAAGGTTCTTATCCTTGATGGAGCTACTATTATAAATAATAAATTGTTTGGATCGGGCATCATCAACAGTGCGTGCGAAGGATTGACGATATGGCTGGAGGGCAATAACAGAATTACTTCTGATGGAGGGGCGCTTGTAATGGACAAGCCTACAACAATCAGCGGAACGGGCAAGCTTGACCTATCGTGCCGCGATGTATATTGTGTGTCTATAAGAGGTACCGCATTGACTATTGAAGACTGTGAAGTGGCGGTCAAAAGCAAATGGTGTATCTGCGGCAGTGATGCGCAAAATAACTCGCTGACGGTGCGTGATGCTGTGGTGCGTGTTGAGGGAGAGAATGGCGCGATAATCAATATCGACGCTCTCGTGCTCGAAGGCTGTGGCGTCACAGAGCCGGTCGGCGCGAAATTCGACGCCGCGCTGCGTGGCGTGGCTCTCGACGGGGCGTTGGTGAAAGGCAAGGTTGTGATTGGTCCTGTGACGTATGGTGTAAATGTGGCTGGCGTGGCTTTGACGGGCAAGAATTGCGGCGACCTCAGTGTGATACCTGGAGTGGAAGGTATGGCGTCGTTCGACCCTGCGACAAACACCATCTCCTTAGGGAACGCGACGATAACAGGCAATGTGGCTGTGAATAGTATGATTCCCGACTTGAAGATTATGCTGATTGGCGAAAACAATTTCATATCGAGCGATAAGGGTATATGCACGATAGGTGCGCTTACCGTATCGGGACCGGGAACGCTTAACATCAAAGCAAAAAACGACGGCATTATGACCGTTGCCTCGCCTGTTATCATCGATGGTGCCAAGGTGAGCATCAATGCTGAAATGGGTGTTGCCGGAGCAAAGTGTATAGTTGGTGATGCCGACGTCGGTGATGAGCGGCTCGTGGTGCGCAAGGCTGACGTGGAGATAACCTCGGTGCTGGGCGCGGTTCCGGCAATCGGTGACGTGCAGCTTGACGGCTGCCACATCACGGAGCCGGTGGGCGCGGCGTTTGACTCCGCTATGAGGGCATTGGTGTTTGAAGGCAAGCCTGTTGAAAAACTTGTCATCAGACCTGATGCCGACGGCATCCACGACATTACGGCCGATATTCCTGAGTCGCGCCGGGGCACGTTCAACATGCAGGGTGTGAAGCTCGACGTTGATTGGGACAGTCTGCCGGCAGGCATATACATTGTGGATGGTGTGAAGAAAGTGAAATTCTAAAAAAATAAATCCTGACTTGCGGAAAAATTGCCGCCTCGGTTGTCGTCGCGACATCCGGGGCGGTCTGCTACTATGGTAATTCAATCTCTGTGTATATGTTATGTCTATGAAATTGCTTCCAGCAGTTTGATGGCGTCAACATATTGCGCTATGCCTTCTGCCACCTTCTTGGCGTCGCTCATGGCGAGCACCACCGTTGACGGGCGGTTGACCACGTCGCCGCCGGCAAACACTCCCTTGCGGGTTGTCATGCCGTAGGGCATGTCGCGTGTCAGCACATAGCCGCGGTCGTCAACGTCGATTCCTTCAGTTGTGGAGACTATACGGCTGGCTGGCTGTGAGCCGACAGCCATTATCACCACGTCGGCGTCTTCTTCGTGGCGCTCGCCGTTGCACTCAATCACCACGTCGGTTATATCGCCGGCATCGTCGTGGATGTCGACAATGCTCGACTGCCATTCAAACTCCACTCCTTCGGAAACCGCCTCGTCGTATTCGGAGCGCAGCGCCGACATGTCGTTGATTGTGCGGTGGTAGACCACCGTCACCTTCTCCGCGCCCAGTCTCACTGCCGATCGTGCCGCGTCCATAGCCGTGTTGCCGCATCCTATCACAAAGACGCGGTCGCCGTTGCCCACAGGCACTTCGTTGCGGTCGAGGTTGCCCTCGTTGTAGAGGCTCACGCGGCGCAGGAAGTATATGGCTTGGCGCACACCGCGCAGGTGTCCGCCGGGAATTTGCAGTTTCTTGGGCTTGGCTGTGCCTGTGCCCATGAAGATGGCGTCGAAGCCGCGGTCGAACATCTGGTCGACGGTCAGGTCATGACCGATGGTCGTGTTGCAGCGGAAGACCACTCCGAGTTCCTCGATTTTGCGGATTTCGCGGCGCACCACCTCTTTAGGCAGTCGATACTCAGGAATGCCGAACATCAGCACGCCTCCCGGTTCCGGCTCCATCTCGAAGACCTCCACCGCGAAGCCTTTTCGCGCAAGGTCGCCGGCGACGGCAAGTCCGGCAGGTCCGCTGCCAATCACCGCCACGCGTCCACGCGTCTTCTGCGGCAGCCGCTCGCGGATGAGCTGCATGTCGCCGTCGAAGTCGGCAACGAAGCGTTCCAGTTTGCCTATAGCCACAGGGCGTCCCTTCTTTCCGAGCACGCAATGCCCCTCGCACTGACGCTCGTGAGGGCATACGCGTCCGCACACGGCAGGCAGGTTGCTCTTGCCGTTGATTATGTGCATGGCGTTTCCGAGATTGCCCATCGACAGTTCGTGAATCCAGTCGGGAATGTCCTGACTGATCGGGCAGCCCTTGCTGCATTGCGGTGCCTTGCAGTGAAGGCATCGCTTTGCCTCGTTGATAGCCTCGAGCATAGTGAAACTTTCGTTGGTTTCCGAGAAACGCTCTTTTGTTTTAGCCGATTGTTCCATATCTATATATAGTGGTGCAAAATTACGATTCTTGTTTATTATAACAAAATCAAAACGAAACTTTTTGCTTTCGTTTTGAAAGTTTTTTAATCCTGACTCGCTTTCGCTATTTCGTTTACCACATTTTTGGCTACATCCACGATGGTTTGTGCCATCTCTGTGTCGGCAGAGCCGGCATCGCCGCCTGCACGCTTGTCGTTGAGGCAGGAGAGTGGCGCAACGGCGCGTTTGGCGCCTATCATGGTGAACAACGGCAGCATCTTGTGGGCGGTTTCAGCCATTTCTTTCAGGTCGCCGTCGGCTATGGCGCGCTCCATGCGCTGGATGTTTTTCCGTGTTTCTTCGGCAAACGTGAGCATAATCTCGCGCGAGGCGTCGGCGTCGCTGAACGCTGTCAGTGCGGAGAAGTCGAATGTGTCGGTCTCGTTATTTGCCATGGCAGCCTCAACCACGTCGACAATTTCTTGCTGGCGGAACGGCTTGTGCAGACATCCGGCAAAGCCTTCGCCGCGCAGCGAGTCTACGTCCATGTCGCTGCGTGCGGTCACGGCTATTACGGGAATCGACGCTGCCTCGTCGCATCCGAGGGAGCGGAGGTTGCGCAGCAGGTCGAAGCCGTTCATGGCTGGCATCTGGATGTCGGTAAGCACGGCGTCGTGGTGGCATTCTGCGATTTTGACAAACAGTTCCTGTGGCTGCCGGCATACGGTGACGTTGGCACCAAGATTGCGCAGCATGGCTTCCGTGAGCTGCAGTTGCAGATTGTCGTCATCGATGAGCAGCAGGCTCCACGGCTGGCTGAACCGGGCGTTTGCCGCGGGGCGTTCGTTGGCAGATGTTGTGTCGGCATCGGCTTTAGGCATCGGCAGCTCGACGCCGAACAGGCTGCCTTCTCCTGGTTTGCTGCTCACGCTCATTGTGCCTCCGAGCAGAGCCACGAGTTTCTGTGTTATCGACAGTCCGAGTCCGAAACCTTCCTGTCCCTGCGCGCTTTTCAGACGGGTAAACTCCTGGAATATCCGTTTCTGCTCGTCTTCGGTCATTCCGCATCCGGTGTCGGCTACGCTGATGCTTAGCCGTCCGTTGTCGAGTTTTGCAGACATTGACACAGAGCCTTCCTTGGTGAATTTCATTGCATTCGACATCAGATTCTCGACAATCTGTCGGATGCGGAAAGGATCGCCTGAGAAATAGCCGTCGAGCGCGCTGTCGCAGTCGTATTCAAGGCGCAGACCCTTTGCGGCTGCTGCCGGACGGTAGCTGTCGGCAACGGCGTTGAGCAGTTGCTGCGGGTTGAACGCCGCGGTGTTGATGTCCATCTTATCGGCGTCCAGACGGTGGTAGTCGAGCAGCGAGTTGACAAGGTCAAGCAGATGTTTCGCCGACGTCTGCATATTGCCGAGGTATGCCGCGCGTTTCTTTCCGTCGGCTGTCTTGTCGAGCAAATCGGCATAGCCGATTATCGAGCCGACAGGAGCCTTGATGTCGTGGGTGATGGTGAGCATCAGCCTTTGGCGCACGTCGAGCAGGTCCTCGGCGCGTTTCTTGGCTTTTTCCAGCTCGTGGCGGTAATGGTTGCTGCGGGTGATGTCGCGCCATATCATAAACAGGAACGCCATTGCCAGAACCACTGCGGCAAATGCTATTGCGGCAATCTCACGGGCGGCATGGCGTCGCACCGATTCTGCTTGCAGATGCTTTGTCTCTGCCGTGCGCGAGCTCTCGTCGACAATCACGGCAAGCAGCTCGCTCACCTTGCGGCTCAGCATCTGTCCGTTGATGCGCAGTTCCGCCGTCTGCCGCTTCAGCTGTGCGATTTGTCCGATGCGGTGTCCGTCGACCCGCTTGCGCACACCGGAAAGCATTTTCACCACCGTGTCGGCGGGGTTGATGGTGTTGGCGAGCGTGTCGGTGTGATGCTCCGTGACCGTCTCGCTCACGTGCTGCGGATTGTTGTCTTCCTTTGAGAAAGCATCGCGCAGACGTCCGAAAAAGTTTTTCCGTTTCTTGTGAACCACATATTCGCTTGTGCGCACCGTTTGCGAATGCTGCACTTTCGGCGCCGCTATCTCGCGGTTCTGGTTCGCTATGAGGTCGCTGATATATTGTTGGTAAAGTTCGTCGGAGTTGTCGGCCTCCATTGCGTCGAGCAGGTTGTCCATGTTGTCAACCTTTCTGCCGAGCAGCATTTTCACAGAGTCGAGCCTCGCCACCTGTGCGCGGTCGTTGACGATGGCGCGCAGCGAATCGACTGCCTGTGCTGTCAGCATCATAGCATCGACATAAGACTGAAACAGGTCGGTCTGCCCGGCGCTCAACGCCTGTCCAATCACCTCCGCCTGATACAGCCGGCTCACAACGTCGTTTGTGGCGCGTTGCCGGTTGTTGATGGTGCGTTCGGCACCGTCGGAGCGTGTCAGCGAGTCGAGAACGCCTACAATCAGCCACACCGCCGCCAAAAACAACGCTATCACCGCCGCATATCCCACGGCAGCCTTCATCTTGGTCGATAAATTCAATCGTTTCATAACCTTTGCAATTTAAGGGGAATCCAAAGGTAGCAAAAACCTCCAAATTCGCCAAAATTCGTAGTGTTTAGGCAAAAGATCGCTCAGAAAAATGTAGTGTTTAGGCAAAAGATCGCTCAGAAAAATGTAGCGTTTAGGCAAAAGATCGCTCAGAAAAATGTAGTGTTATGGCAAAAGATCGTGTAAAAAAGTGTATCTTTGCAATGTAATTGTCTAAAATATAGAAAAATAATCCTTAATGTCTGAAAGATATGGAAAGAACGGTAATGATGCAATTGAAAAATTGGAAAAACAGTCAGTTCAGAAAACCTTTGATTTTGACAGGGGCAAGGCAGGTTGGGAAGACGTATGTGCTGAAAGAATTCGGCAAGAAGGAATTTAAAAATGTTGCATACGTAAACTGCGACAATAACCCTGACGTGCGAAGCCTTTTTGATGAGGATTATGATATGAAAAAGGTGCTGATGATAATAGGTGCGATTACGAAGCAGCCTATTGTCCCTGGCGAAACCTTGATAATTCTTGATGAAATTCAAGAGTTGCCGAGAGGCCTCTCTTCGTTAAAATATTTTTGTGAGGAAATTCCGGAATACCATGTCGTGGTGGCTGGCTCGTTGCTTGGCGTGGCGATGCGGCAAGGTGAATCGGCGCCAGTGGGGAAGGTTAATGTTATGCAGATGTTTCCAATGTCGTTTGAAGAATATCTGATGGCAAGGGGAGAGTCGCAGGTTTGTGGACTGCTTGGCAAGAAAGATTGGGCGTCGATTAACATACTTCACGATAGGCTTACTAAATTACTTCGGGAATATTATTTTGTCGGAGGTATGCCGGAGGCTGTGAAGACGTTTATCGACACAAATGATGTAAATGCGGTGAGGCAAGTGCAAAACGACATTTTGTTTGTTTATCGCAGCGATATGTCAAAGCATGTGACGCCAACTGTGGCAACTCGGATAAGTATGGTATGGCAGTCGATTCCGATGCAGCTCGCCCATGAGAACAAGAAGTTTGTTTATGGTGCTGTCAAGGCCGGTGCGAGGGCGAAGGACTTCGAGTTGGCAATACAATGGTTGGTGGATGCCGGGTTGGCTTATCGTGTGCCGCGTGTGAAAGCAGTTGGAAAACCATTGAAATTTTATGAAGATTTCAATGCATTCAAGCTGTTTGTTGTCGACAGTGGACTCCTTGGAGCAATGGGCGAGATGGAGCCGATTGACATGCTTATGCCAGGCAATTCAATGGCGGAAAGCAAAGGTGCGTTTACGGAGAACTATGTGCTGTGCCAGCTGATGTGTCTAAATGACATCCATTGTTATTATTACAGCCGCGATGATTCCAGACTGGAGATAGATTTTGTTGTGCAATATAAGGGCGAAATAGTGCCGATAGAGGTTAAGGCAGAGGAGAATTTGAGGTCAAAGTCGCTTCGCTCGTTTGTTGACAGTCACAAGGGTCTGGAGGGAGTCAGATTCTCAATGTCGCCATACCGTAGGCAGGATTGGATGCGCAACATCCCGCTGTATGCCGTAGGCGCATTGTAGGCGGTGCGGTTGGCAAGAATCATAGAAATGCTTGTGGAAAATATGTTGTTAAGCATCTTTTTTGGCGTTGTTGGCGAAAATAATATGACAATAATAATGGAGAATGCTAAAAATATCGTAATTTTGCGCTCAAAATAGGTATAGTTTATATGCAGAATATCAGAAACATTGCCATCATCGCTCACGTGGACCACGGAAAGACGACATTGGTGGACAAAATGCTGCTTGCGGGAAACCTTTTCCGCGACAATCAGAACACAGGAGAATTGATGCTCGACAACAACGACCTTGAACGCGAGCGCGGCATCACAATCCTCTCGAAAAACGTTTCAATCAACTACAACGGTTACAAAATCAATATTATCGACACTCCGGGACACTCCGACTTCGGTGGTGAGGTGGAGCGCGTGCTCAATATGGCTGACGGATGCTTGCTGCTCGTCGACGCTTTCGAGGGTCCGATGCCGCAGACGCGTTTCGTGCTTCAGAAAGCCATCCAGATGGGGCTGAAACCGATTGTCGTAATCAATAAGGTTGACAAGCCGAACTGCCGTCCTGACGAGGTCAACGAGATGGTGTTTGACTTGATGTTCAACCTCAATGCAACCGAAGAACAACTCGACTTCCCGACAATCTATGGCTCTGCAAAGCAGAACTGGATGAGCGACGATTGGAAAAAACCGACCGACAACATCATCCCGCTGCTCGACGCCATCATCAAATATATTCCAGGACCTCAAGTGCTCGAGGGCACTCCGCAAATGCTCATCACGTCGCTCGACTACTCGTCGTATGTAGGACGTATCGCAATTGGTCGTGTGCATCGCGGCGAACTGCGCGAGGGCATGGAGATTGGCCTTTGCAAGAAGGACGGCTCGGTGGTGCGCCAGCGCATCAAGGAGCTTCACACATTCGAGGGTATGGGACGCCGCAAGGTGGAAAGCGTGAAGAGTGGCGACATCTGTGCGCTTGTCGGTATCGAAGGCTTTGAAATCGGCGACACTGTGACCGATCCGGTCAACCCAGAACCATTGGAGCGCATCGCAATCGACGAGCCTACAATGTCGATGGTGTTCACTATCAATGACTCTCCATTCTTCGGAAAAGACGGCAAGTTTGTGACATCGCGCCACATTGCCGAGCGTTTGGAGCGCGAGCTCGACAAGAACCTCGCTCTCCGGGTGAAGAAAGAGCCACACGAGGACGTATGGACGGTGTTTGGCCGTGGCGTGCTCCACTTGTCTGTGCTTATCGAGACAATGCGTCGCGAGGGCTACGAACTGCAGGTGGGACAGCCTCAGGTTATCATCAAGGAAATCGACGGTCAGAAATGCGAGCCGGTGGAGTTGATGACTGTCAACGTGCCTGAAGAGTACTCAAGCAAGATTATTGATATGGTGACACGCCGTCGTGGCGAGCTCGTGTCGATGACCACGCAGAACGACCGCCTGCAGATGGAATTCCACATCCCGTCGCGTGGCATTATCGGTCTGCGCACAAACGTGCTGACGGCATCGGCGGGCGAGGCCATCATGAGCCACCAGTTCTTGGAATATCAGCCGTGGAAGGGCGAAATCGAACGCCGCACCAACGGTTCGCTCATCGCAATGGAGTCGGGCACTGCCTATGCTTATGCCATCGACAAGTTGCAGGATCGCGGACGTTTCTTCATCTTCCCGCAGGAGGAGGTGTATGCCGGACAGGTGGTTGGCGAGAATGCCAAGGACAACGATATCGTGGTGAACGTCACCAAGTCGAAGAAGCTTACGAATATGCGTGCGTCGGGTGCCGACGACAAGGCGCGCATCATCCCGCCGGTTGTGTTCAGCCTCGAGGAGGCGCTTGAATACATAAAGGCTGACGAGTATGTCGAGGTTACGCCTAACCACATGCGTATGCGCAAAATCATTCTTGACGAGCTTGAACGCAAGCGCGCCAACAAGAACAATTAGACAATAGGTAAAAAAAAGAGAAGTGGCGATGGAATGCGGATGTGATGACGCGTTCCATCGCTTTTTTAGTATGCAATGAAGCCCCGGTTAACGACTGGGTGATTTCTCTATAACGGAATTGTCCGATTCTCGCCGAATTGTAGTAACTTTGCCGCCCTATGGCAACAACGGTCGATTATAGTTATAAACAGATTTGGCGAGTGGCTTATCCTATTTTGGTAAGCCTTTTGATGGAACAGATGATAGCGCTTACCGACACGGCTTTCATGGGACGTGTCGGCGAGGTGGAACTTGGCGCAGCGGCTATCGCTGGAGTGTTCTATATGGTAATCTTTATGGCTGGCCACGGATTCTGCGTGGGTACGCAGATTCTGATTGCGCGACGCAATGGCGAACGGCGTTATGGTGAGGTGGGGCAGGTGTTCTACCAGGGCTTGTATTTCTTGATGGCGCTTGCCGCGGTGCTGTTTGTCGCATGCCAGATGTATGCCGATGAAATTCTGTCGATGATGATTTCCTCGCCCAACATTCTTGCCAAGGCGGAGGACTATATCCATTGGCGTGTCTATGGCTTCTTCTTTGCCTTTGCCGGCGGTATGTTCAGGTCGTTCTATGTTGGCACGACGCAGACAAAGACTCTCACGCTCAACTCCATTGTAATGGTGCTGTCGAATGTGGTGTTCAACTATGTGCTCGTGTTTGGCAAATGCGGCTTGCCCGCGCTCGGAATCGCCGGCGCGGCGATAGGCTCGTCGCTTGCCGAACTTGTGTCGCTGGTGTTTTTTGTCTGCTATACGCGTGCGAAAATCGATTGCCGACATTTCGGCCTGTCGCGTTTCCCCGCGCTCGACATCAAGCGTCAGCGCTCGATTCTCAGCGTGTCGATGTGGGTGATGGTGCAGAGTTTCGTATCGCTGTCCACGTGGTTTATCTTCTTTGTCTATATCGAGCATCTTGGCGAGGAGTCACTTGCCATAGCCAACCTTGCACGCAACATCAGCGGACTTCCGTTTATGATGGTGATAGCGTTTGCCTCGGCGGCAAGCTCAATTGTCAGCAATATGATAGGGGCTGGTCAGACCGACAAGGTGGCGCTTGCCATACGCCGCCATATATGGCTCGCATATCTTTGCGTGGTGCCGTTGCTGCTGGTTGTGGCGGCTTTCCCTCAAATGTTTATACGCATCTACACCGACATTCCGCAACTTATCGACGCTGCGGTGCCTACGGTGTGGGTGATGTGTTCCGCCTATACGGTGCTGGTGCCAGCCAACGTGCTGTTCAGCAGCGTGTCGGGTACAGGCGACACTCGAATGGCATTCTGGCTTGAGATGGCTGCGCTGGTGTTCTATATGATATATAACACATGGGTTGTCTACATCATGCGTGTCGACGTGATGTGGGCATGGACGGCGGAGATTGTCTACGGGTCGCTGATGTTTGTCTTTTGCGGAGCATACATGCGCCGGGGCTCATGGCGCAGACGCTCCATCTGACGCTGCTTACCTAAGCACTACCTTCTGTGTGTCGGCGCCTTGCTTGCGGATGTAGACGCCTCTTTCCGGATGGATTACTTTCCTGCCCTGCAGGTCAAACCATTCGGCTGCATCGGATGTTGCAATCTCGGCGACCGCCCCGTTGCCGTCTTTGAAAGGGTCGAGAGCTGCGTTCTTGAACCTTAATTCCGCAACTCTATAAATTCTAACTTTTATAACATCTTGAGCAATAAAAACTTACCCAGGATTTTGCTGTGCCAGAGGATTCACTTAACTTAGTGTTGCAAAAATAATTAAACAAAACCTCATCAGGCATGGCAAAAGTATGAATAAAAATCCGAAAAACTCATCTTTTGGTGGTATATTTCCAATTATGGAGAAATTAGACAGGTACTGATGTTACGGAAGTTTTGCCGGACAGCAATATTTGATAATATAGGCTGCGGTTCGGAAGGGCAAAATCAAATAAATTTGTTTTGCTCTTCTCTTACCTTGCACTATCTTTTGATAATATAGGCAGCGGTTCGGAAGAGCAAAATCAAATAAATTTGTTTTGCTCTTCTCTTACCTTGCACTATCTTTGTCCTTGAAAAATATTGAGATATGGAAATATCCGAACTTTGCGGACTGCTGATGCCGGCAGCCCGCGTTGCGGCATTGGGTAAATGCTTTAAAGATAAAAAGATAAAGAGAATCAAACTTGACGGGCTTGTGGGTTCGGCTCCATCAGTCGTGTTCTCGCAGTTGCCTCGATTGAAGCAGCCTTATCTTGCAGTTGCCAACGATATGGATGAGGCGGGATATTTATATAGTGACCTGTGCCAGATTTTAGGTGAACAGGCGGCTTTGCTTTTCCCGTCGGGCTATAAACGCGACATCAAATATGGTCAGGAGGACGCTCCGTCGCAGATTCTGCGTGCGGAGGTGCTTAGCCGATGGGATGACCCTCAGTTGCGCGTTGTGGTCACATATCCTGAGGCGCTTGCTGAAAAGGTGGCTATGCGTCAGCAATTGATCGACAGCACATTGTCGTTCCGTCGTGGCGGCACAGCCGACTTGACGGCGACGGCGCAGCGTCTGTGCGACTTTGGCTTTGTGACGGTCGATTACGTGTACGAGCCGGGGCAGTTTGCCGTGCGCGGCTCCATCCTTGATATTTTTTCATTCACCAATGAGCAGCCCTACCGTATCGACTTTTTTGGCGACGACATCGAAAGCATTCGCACGTTCAATATAGAAACGCAGTTGTCGGAGCGGTCGGTCGATGAGATTACGGTGGTCAATAATTTGTCTACCGGAGCAGGCGGCGAGTCGTTGCTGCGGTTTGCCGGAGCCGACACGGTGTTGCTGATTCACGACCGCGAATGGTTGCGGCAGCGTGTGCGTGCCGTGGCGGAGGAAACGTTGTCGGAAAGCGCGTTGATTGCCGATGAGGGCGACAAGCATGCTATGGACAATGTGGTCGACGCTGAGCAGTTCTGCTGCGACATCGACAGCCACCGCTATGCCGACTATGCGGTTAACAATCGTGGCGACTACGATGCCGCTTTGGCTTTTGACACAGCGCTGCAGGGTGTGTTCCACAAAAATTTCGACATCATCAGTTCCACGTTCCGTCAGTTTGAGTCGGACGGCTACAAAATATACATACTTTCCGACAGCGAGCCTCAGTTTGAACGTCTGCGCTCTATCTTCGACGACCGAAAGGACGATATCCGCTTCACGCCGGTGCTGCGCACGCTTCATGAGGGATTTGTAGACAACGAGCGTAAGATTTGCGCGTTTACCGACCATCAGATTTTTGAACGCTTCCATAAGTACACGCTCAAGAGCGACCGTGTGCGTTCGGGCAAGTTGGCTCTGTCGCTGAAGGAGTTGTCGCAGATAGAGGTGGGCGACTTTATTGTGCATGTCGACCACGGAGTGGGACGCTTTGGCGGGTTGGTGCGCACTGCCGTCAACGGAAAGATGCAGGAGATGATAAAACTCACGTATCTCAACGATGATAAGATTTTTGTGTCGATTCATTCGCTCCACAAACTGGCAAAATACCGCGGCAAGGAGGGTGTGCCTCCGAAGCTCAACAAACTTGGGTCGGGGGCGTGGAACAGGGTGAAGGAGCGCACGAAGTCGAAACTCAAAGACATCGCGCGCGACCTTATCCAGCTTTATGCCGCACGCCGCAAGGAGAAGGGATTCGCATATTCGCCCGACGGATATCTGCAGCATGAGCTTGAGGCCTCGTTTATCTATGAGGACACGCCCGACCAGCTGAAGGCGACGGAGGCGGTGAAGGCCGACATGGAGAGCGAACGCTCGATGGACCGCCTGGTGTGTGGCGATGTGGGATTCGGCAAGACGGAAGTGGCGATACGCGCTGCGTTTAAGGCTGCCACCGACGGCAAGCAGACCGCTGTGCTTGTGCCCACCACGGTGCTGGCTTATCAGCATTTCACCACGTTCTCAGAACGCTTGAAGGACTTTCCCGTGCGTGTCGACTATCTCAGCCGTGCGCGTAAGCCGAAAGACGTGAAGCGCATTCTTGAGGAATTGAAGGAAGGTAAAATAGACATAATCATAGGCACTCACAAGCTTATAGGAAAAACGGTGCAGTTCAAAGACTTGGGGCTGCTCGTGGTCGATGAGGAGCAGAAATTCGGCGTCGGTGTGAAGGAAAAACTGAAACAGCTGAAGGTGAACGTGGACACGCTTACAATGTCGGCTACGCCGATTCCGCGCACGCTGCAGTTCTCATTGATGGGCGCGCGCGACCTCAGCGCCATCAACACGCCGCCGCGCAACCGCTATCCGATTATAACCAATGTCACTGCCCTCGATGACGAAATACTGCGCGAGGCAATCAATTTTGAGCTGGCGCGTGGCGGACAGGTGTTTATTGTAAACAACCGCATCGAGCAGCTGTTCGACCTTGAGAGCCGGGTGCGCCGTCTGGTGCCCGACGCCCGCACTGTGGTGGGGCATGGACAGATGGCGTCCGACAAGCTGGAGCAGACAATCATCGACTTCGCCGCGCATCAGTACGACGTGCTGCTTGCCACCACAATCATTGAAAGCGGCATCGATATGCCGAATGTCAACACCATCATAATCAACAATGCGCAGAATTTCGGTTTGTCGGAACTGCATCAGTTGCGTGGACGGGTGGGGCGTAGCAACCGCAAGGCGTTCTGCTATCTGCTTGTGCCGCCTGAAGCCGCGCTCACACCGGTGGCGCGTCGCCGTCTGCAAGCCATCGAGAGCTTCTCCGACCTCGGCAGTGGCATACATATCGCCATGCAGGACCTCGACATCCGCGGCGCCGGAAACCTGCTCGGAGCCGAGCAGAGCGGCTTTATCGCCGACCTCGGCTATGAGACGTATCAGAAAATTCTCAAAGAGGCGGTGCTTGAATTGAAGACGGAGGAATTTGCCGACACCTTCGCCGACGAGCATCAAGACTCCGCCAACACCGAATATGCCAACGACTGTACCATCGAGAGCGACCTCGAAATCCTCTTTCCGGCATCCTACGTGCCTCAGGAGAGCGAGCGCATACTCCTGTACCAGGAACTCGACAACATGGAGCGGCAGGAGGATGTCGACGCCTTCTGCAAGCGGCTTGAAGACCGTTTCGGAGCTATTCCCGACCAGGCGCGCGAGTTGATTCTTGTGGTCACGTTGCGCAGGCTTGCCCGCCGTCTCGGCATTGAGAAAATCGTGTTGAAGCAGGGGCACATGACAATGTTTTTCGTTTCGTCGGAAAATGCGGCCTACTATCAGTCGCCGGCATTCGGACGCATCCTGACTTATCTGCAGCAGAATGTGCGCATAGCCAACCTCAATGAGCACAACAACCGCAGGTCGATGCGCATCGACGGCATCAAGACCGTGCGCGAAGCCACCGACGTTGTGCGCCACATCCTCGATCTCCCCGTATGCGATTAGACGTGTAGCGCCTTTCCGTGAAATCCATGCGGAATAGGCGATGGAGGGGAAAGCACACTGTCGCTGAACAAGGAGCTTATACACAAACTATGCTGATGGCAAGGCATCATAAAATAGCTAAACTTTCCGACGAAGATTTTATGGTACGCAATGACGAAGTCGGGAAAGAAACTCATTGGCGATGAGTCCAAACTTCTTGAAGACCACTGAAAGGCGAATAAGGAAATCCTCACTCGCCATTTCTATGATATGTCAAATATGATGTCAAGGAATGAAGGCGTGTGGTTGGCGAATGGTTGGGTGAAGGCTTTGCTTTGGATAGTCTTGCCGTGTTTCCTTTATACGGTCATTTCTATTGCCTATTTTGTTGCATCATACATAGACAAGTAAGCTGAGGATGGGAATAACTATACTCTGAATAAGAAAGTATGGAGAGTGTAAAATAAACTGTGTTGGCTTTAATTGTTATCGCTTGATACAGTTTATTTACACTACCTCAAAAATGGGCTATGTTTTTACGTTTACCCAATTAAATCCTTGATATTTTTTGATTGTTTTGTTAATCTAATCAGAACCGACTTAGCTAAATTATCATCTAATGAATTGTATCTATTGATTAAAAAATCCTTCAATACAGAGAAGCTAATAGTCTCACCACAATCCTCAAATATCAGTTCTTTTTTATTAAAATGGATTATTGAATTTATAAAATTTGATTTTCTTTTTCCTATTATTTTAAATATATGCCCACTTTGGTCAACATATTTTTGATTATTGTAGTATTCTTCAAAGATACTATTATCGCCAGGATAATCCCATAAGTCTCCAATATGGGTTTCTTCCAAATCCTGTGAACTTAAATTACTTAAGGAAATATTAAGTATAGGGAATTGTATTGACATATTACTTGATTATTTATTTAAAAATTATAAACAAACCATACATTATAGACACAAAACCAACAACATATCCTTTAAGATAATTAATATAGTTTATTGTAAAACTCGGTGGGAAATTACGCCTGTCTTTGTATGTGATATTTAGGAATGTAATACCAAAGGATATTGCACAAATACTATCATATCTTTTAAATAAGATGGTTGTTATTCCTAAGCATATCATCAAAATTGAAAAAATCAAGTAAGTGCCATTTTTTATGGCACTTACCGACTTTTTGTGCTTAATAACTGAAAACATTATTGCAATTCCTGTTATAGACGCTAATATTCCCGGCAGCAAGTATTGTCATCAGGCAGCTATGGACAACCATATTCTATTCTGTTTTATTGTTTTATGTTCTTTTTAAAACAAGTCATCATCTTCATGAAGCAGATATTCATATTTGGTACCGATAAGGCTTTCACGGTCATACTCTTTTCTATACTCCATGATATAGAAGCTAATTGTTTCTGGATATTCATAGACGAATCTTCGACACACTTTCTTGTACATAAGTAATATGCGTTCGTTATCGGCAAACTCAAACAGATAGTCAAGCATCCGACCGACTTCATTTGCTGTTGCATGTTTTCTTGCACAGAACTTCTCCACAATGGGAGCATACTCTATGGCTGCTCTCTCACGAATCTGCATAAGTCCCTTTGCTAATTCTTTTATCCCTGCAAGGAATTCTTGATAATCCTTATCTTTACTTATATCATTCATGACCTGTTTTTAATCTTTTAAACAAGCAAGCGGTATGACTTTGACTCCGTCTGGGCGTGTATAAGCCATGCTGCCACCAGTCATGACAATCATTAGGTCTGGTTCGCGCAGTGGCACCTGCTTTTCGGTTTTATTATGCTCTTGAATGAGTCGTTTTATTTCCAAAAGATGTTTGGATCCTTCTTCTATTTCACTACTGCCAAGCTTACATTCTATAAGAGCGTAGCGTCCATCGTCAAGATGAAGCACCAAATCGGCTTCCAATCCGTAGCGGTCACGATAGTATGACAAATGACTGTCGTGAGATGCGGAATACACCCTGAGATCACGTGCACACATCTGCTCGAAAATAAATCCGAATGTCTTTAATTGAGTCATCAAGGCCTCTGGTGACAGGTTGAGTGATGCTACTGAAACGGAAGGGTCGCAGAAGGCACGTTTGGGTCTGCTTTGTATAGTTGCCTTACTCCTTATGGACGGACACCAAGCTTCTATGTCTTGAATGACGAACAATTTCTCAAGTGCCTCAATGTAGCTTTCCAGCGTAGGTCGGCTGCATTCCACATCATCAGCGGCTGTAACATCAGCTAAGATTGAGGTGGTTTTTGCCAATGTAGAGATATTGCGTGCATATGATTTCATAATCATGTGCGCCAATTTCTGATTTCTCTTTACTCCATCAATGCGAGATATATCATTTTTATATACAGACTTTACATATTCTTTAGCTACAAGCAATTTTGCCTTGTCATCGCTTAAATTTAATGTTGCAGGCCAACCTCCTCTGCATGCAGAAAAAATAAGTTCTTCTATGCTCAGCTCAGATGTGGCAAATACTTCTTGTTGAGGATTGTCAAACATCTCCATCAATGATACGCTGCCGTTAGATTCTCCATATTCCCATAGGCTCATAGGCAGCATTTCCATACGAGAGATACGGCCGGTTCCGCTATGGTGGATTTTGCTATCGTCTATAGCATTTGATCCTGTCAATATGAATTGGCCAGGCAATCCTCTTTCGTCCACCTTTGTACGCACTGCATCCCATAGCATTGGCGCATCTTGCCATTCGTCTATCAGTCGCGGAACATTACCCTCCAGTAAGAATGAAGGCTTAGTAATGGCTGTAGCCAGATATTCCTCGCGATGGTCTGTGTCTTGCAGGCTTATAACGCTGTTTGCCAACTGCTTGGCTGTCGTTGTTTTGCCGCACCATTTTGGACCTTCAATGAGCACGGCTCCCATTGCTTTAAGATGGGCTTTAAGTTGCACGTCAAAAACTCTATTTTTATATGCCATATTCGTTTGCTTATTTTATTTCTTCTTATTCCCGATGCAAAGTTACTCATTTTTATTTGGTTACAAAAAGTGTTTTTAAGTTTTAGATGTGTTTTATTTGTAGTTTTAGATGTGTTTTATTTATAATTTTTGCGGTAAAACGTTTGGTGTTTTGTGGCAATTCATCCGGTGCTTTGTGGTAAAACACTATCTTTAAATAAGCTAGGCAGCAGCTCGGAAATAAAAAAATAGATGTGAATTGTTTTTGTATTTCTAATAAGATGAGACCAGAATATGCTTTTTCGGAAAACTTTTATACGCATTGCCTTTGCGTCAAAGTTAAATAAAAAGCCGAATGCTTAAAAAAACACTCGGCTTATATATTCTTTAAATTAATTGCATTCCTATTTTAGCGCATTCCTGACGCATATCTTCAGGCCAGATGCTGGCTTGAATCTCCCCGATATGCCCTTTCTGCAAGTACAGCATACAAAGACGCGATTGACCTATACCACCGCCAATGCTGAGCGGAAGACTGCCTTCGAGCAAACGCTTGTGGAAATATAATTTAGAACGCTCTTCTTTTCCTGCCAGTTTAAGCTGACGCATCATGGCTTCTTGGTCTACACGAATGCCCATTGACGACAATTCAATAGCTCGCTCCAATACCGGGTTCCAAATAAGAAGGTCACCGTTTAATCCTGGCAATCCTGTTTCCGGGTCGATGGTAGTATAGTCATCATAGTCTGGAGCACGAGTGTCGTGAGGTTCGCCGTTACTAAGCTGAGAGCCGATGCCGATGATGAAAACGCTTCCGTAGCGTTTGGTTATCAGGTTCTCACGTTCCTTAGCTGTTTTGTCAGGATACATATCGAGCAACTCTTGCGAGTGGATGAAATGCAGCTCTTTAGCAAGGAATGGCTTTATCTGCGGATATACTTCGCAAATCATATACTCCGTGCGCAGCATGGCCGAATAGATTCTGCTTACCGTATCTTTAAGGAAAGCTACTGTGCGATGTTCGGCGGTGATAACCTGTTCCCAGTCCCACTGGTCAACATATAGCGAGTGCAGATTGCCTAACTCTTCGTCGGCACGGATAGCGTTCATATCTGTATAAATGCCATATCCCGGATCCACTTTATAGTCGGCCAATGTTACTCGTTTCCATTTGGCGAGCGAGTGAACCACTTCTGCCTGCTGGTCTCCTAAGTCCTTGATAGGGAATGACACCGGTCTTTCCACACCGTTTAAGTCGTCATTGATACCCATTCCTTTTAATACGAACAGTGGCGCAGTGACACGTCGAAGGCGAAGCTCGGACGATAGGTTCTGCTGAAAGAAATCTTTTATTTGTTTGATCCCCAACTCGGTTTGTTTCATATCGAGCAAAGGCTTATAATCTTTCGGTTTTATAAGGTAACTCATTTCTATATTAAATTTAATTGTCCGCAAAGATAGATATTATTTGCTAAAATGCAACCAAAATAAATTATTATGTTTACAAAATGTATCTTTTTACGTGGAGTAGCGTTTATTGTGATAATTAATATTGTCGATTATTTGCAATATGGAAGTGATTTTTTGCAGTTTAATATTAGGTTTGAATGCAGAATAATTGTATTTTTGCCGAGCAAAACAGAAAACTATGCGCCCGTAGTTCAATGGATAGAATAAAGGATTCCGGTTCCTTCGATTGGGGTTCGACTCCCCACGGGCGTACATGCTAAAGCCTCACTATAACCACTTTCGGTTTGTAGTGAGGCTTTTTTTGTTTTTATAATGATGAAGATATTTTTGTGTTTCTTCAGTATGCGTTATTCCTTCCTTATAAGGACTCGTTTCCTTTCGCAGAAGGAATTTGTTCCTTTCGCAATAGGAATTGATTCCTTTCGCAAGTCGCATTTGTTAAGATAATAGTTTGGTGGTAAAGCAGTCAAAGTAAAATGATATGATTTCGTTTTAAATGCATGAATTGTGCTTAAAAAATTGATATAAGTATGAAATTGTCGCTAAAAGTGATAAAAAACTAACATTTTATTTTGCTATATTGAATTATTCTATAACTTTGCGGCCATATAAAACGAAAAAATAGATGAATACATTGTTTATACATATTTTGCTATGCGGTTTGATTATTCTATTGGTGAAGCCAGTGGGAAGTGAGTCGCATGCTTAATAATGTATAACCAATATGATATAAAGCCTTTCTCACTTCCCTGTGCGAAAGGCTTTTTGCATATTAAGAAAACAATAAAGAAACGAGAATATTATGAGTGACAGATTATTTATTTTTGATACGACATTACGCGATGGCGAACAGGTGCCAGGTTGTCAGTTAAACACAGTAGAGAAGATTCAGGTTGCAAAGCAACTGGAGAGTCTGGGTGTGGATGTGATAGAAGCAGGATTCCCTATATCGAGTCCGGGCGACTTTAATTCGGTTATTGAAATTTCGAAGGCTGTTACATGGCCTACCATCTGTGCTTTGACACGTGCGGTGCAGAAAGATATAGATGTGGCTGCCGACGCGTTGAGATTCGCCAAGCATAAACGTATACATACAGGTATCGGAACTTCTGACTCTCACATTAAATATAAATTCAATTCTACTCGTGAAGAAATTATTGAGCGTGCGGTGGCAGCGGTTAAGTATGCACGTCGTTATGTAGACGATGTAGAGTTTTATGCAGAAGACGCTGGTCGTACAGATAATGAATATCTGGCCCGTGTGGTAGAGGCTGTTATTAAAGCCGGAGCTACCGTGGTTAATATTCCTGATACTACCGGATATTGCTTGCCAAGCGAATATGGAGCAAAAATAAAATATCTGGTAGACCATGTAGACGGTATAGACAAAGCCATCATTTCTACGCATTGCCATAACGACTTGGGTATGGCTACCGCCAACACCATCAGCGGTGTGCTGAATGGAGCGCGTCAGGTAGAGGTTACTATCAACGGTATTGGCGAACGTGCCGGAAACACGGCACTTGAAGAAGTGGCTATGATTCTTCGCTGTCATCATTCTATCGATATCGATACTAATATCAATACTCAGAAAATATATCCTACAAGCCGTATGGTGTCGAGCTTGATGAATATGCCGGTTCAGCCCAACAAGGCTATAGTAGGACGTAACGCTTTCGCTCATTCTTCGGGTATTCATCAGGATGGAGTTTTGAAGAATGTTCAGACTTACGAAATTATAGACCCTAAAGATGTGGGTATTGATGATAACGCTATCGTATTGACTGCACGCAGTGGACGTGCGGCTTTGAAGCATCGTCTGCACGTATTAGGCGTAGAGATGAATCAAGAGAAACTCGACAAGGTATACGAGGATTTCTTGAAGTTGGCTGATAAGAAAAAAGATATCTCGGATGATGATATCATGGTATTGGCTGGTGCCGACCGCAACGTAAATCATCATATCAAATTGGAATATCTGCAGGTTACAAGCGGTGTTGGCGTTCGTTCGGTAGCAAGCCTCGGCTTGAACATTTCGGGCGAGCACTTTGAAGCTGCTGCTACTGGTAACGGTCCGGTAGACGCTGCTATAAAGGCGGTTAAGCAGATTATCAAACGCCAAATGACATTGAAAGAATTTACTATCCAGGCCATCAGCAAGGGTAGTGATGACGTAGGTAAAGTACATATGCAGGTAGAATACGACGGACAGATGTATTACGGCTTTGGCGCTAACACGGATATTATCGCCGCATCGGTTGAGGCTTATATCGACTGTATCAATAAGTTCAAGAAATAATAACGAATAAATAAATCCTAAACGAGCGAGAAAAATATGGCTAACACTTTATTTGATAAGATATGGGATGCACACGTAGTGCAGAAGGTAGAAGACGGACCTACCCAGTTATATATAGATCGTCTTTATTGTCATGAGGTAACCAGTCCGCAGGCTTTTGCGGGTATGCGTGCCAGAGGGTTGAAGTGTTTTCGTCCGGAGCGTATCTACTGTATGCCCGACCATAATACTCCGACTCACGATCAGGACAAACCTATTGAAGATCCTGTATCAAGAACTCAGGTGGATACTTTAGCTAAGAATGCAGCCGATTTCGGCTTGGCGCATTTTGGCATGATGAATAAGAAGAATGGTATCATTCATGTGGTAGGACCGGAGAGAGGACTTACCCTGCCGGGAATGACCATAGTGTGCGGCGACTCGCATACATCTACTCACGGAGCGATGGGAGCAGTTGCTTTTGGTATCGGAACCAGCGAGGTAGAGATGGTAATGGCTTCGCAATGTATTTTGCAGTCGCGCCCCAAGACTATGCGTATCACCATTGACGGCAAGTTGGGCAAGGGCGTAACCGCTAAAGACGTGGCTCTTTACATGATGTCTAAAATGACAACCAGCGGCGCGACAGGATATTTCGTGGAATATGCAGGCGAAGCTATCCGTAGCCTTACTATGGAAGGACGTCTTACACTGTGTAATCTGAGTATAGAAATGGGAGCGCGTGGCGGTATGATTGCTCCCGATGATGTTACCTTTGAATATATTAAAGGACGCGAGTACGCTCCGAAAGGTGAAGAGTGGGATAAGGCTGTAGCGTATTGGAAAACATTGAAGAGCGATGATGATGCCGTTTTCGATAAAGAAGTGCGCTATGATGCCGCTGATATTCAGCCGATGATTACTTACGGAACAAATCCGGGTATGGGCATGGCTATAACAGACCACATACCCGTTACCGACGGAATGAGCGATGTAGAGAAAGCATCTTTCGAGAAATCATTGAACTATATGGGCTTTAAGCCGGGTGAATCTTTGCTTGGAAAGAAAGTAGATTATGTATTCTTGGGTGCTTGTACCAACGGCCGTATAGAAGACTTCCGCGCTTTTGCTTCTATAGTAAAAGGACGCAAGAAAGCGGATAATATCATTGCTTGGTTGGTACCCGGTTCTTGGATGGTAGACGAGCAGATTCGTGAAGAAGGACTCGATAAGGTCTTAGAAGAGGCTGGATTCGAAATCCGTCAGCCGGGATGTTCGGCTTGCTTGGCTATGAACGATGACAAGATACCAGCCGGCAAGTATTCGGTGTCTACCAGCAACCGTAACTTTGAAGGTCGTCAGGGTCCCGGCTCACGTACCTTGTTGGCAAGCCCGCTTACAGCAGCGGCAGCAGCAGTGACAGGAGTGATAACCGACCCCAGAACATTACTTTGATTTTCTTTAATACGTAGAAAGATGAAACAGAAATTTAACATCATAACCAGCACTTGTATTCCACTTCCTTTAGAGAATGTAGATACCGACCAGATTATACCGGCTCGTTTCTTGAAGGCGACCACACGCGACGAGAAGTTTTTTGGAGATAACTTATTCCGTGATTGGCGTTATAACCCAGACGGAACTGTAAACGAAAAGTTCGTACTGAACGACCATACTTACAGCGGCCAGATATTGGTAGCCGGAAAGAACTTCGGTAGCGGTTCCAGTCGTGAACATGCGGCTTGGGCTATCGCCGGATATGGCTTTAGAGTAGTGGTATCGAGCTTCTTTGCCGATATCCATAAAAACAATGAGCTGAATAACTTCGTGCTTCCGGTAGTGGTGAGCGAGCCGTTCTTGAAAGAATTGTTCGATTCTATCTATGCCGACCCGAAGACAGAGGTGGAAGTGAATTTGCCAGAACAGACTATAACCAATAAGTCGACAGGAAAGAGCGAGCATTTCGAAATCAACGCTTATAAGAAACATTGCTTGATGAACGGCCTGGACGATATCGACTTCCTTGTACAGAATAAGGATAAGATAGAGGCTTTCGAGCATAACCGATAGGGTTATCGAATAACCAATAAGAAACAGAATAGAGATGAACGAGAATCCGAGAATAGAAATCATGGATACAACACTCCGCGACGGTGAACAGACCAGCGGAGTGTCTTTCGTGCCTCATGAAAAACTGATGATAGCGCGTTTGCTGCTCGAAGAATTGAGGGTAGACCGTATAGAGGTGGCATCGGCACGAGTGTCGGAAGGTGAGTTCAACGCTGTGCGGATGATTTGCGATTGGGCGGCGCGCAAGAACTTGTTGTCGAGGGTAGAAGTACTTGGATTCGTAGATGGTAAGACTTCTGTCGATTGGATTTATAATACTGGGTGCCGGGTGATAAACCTCTTGACCAAGGGTTCTGAAAAGCATTGTACTTTTCAGCTTAAGAAGACGTTGCAAGAGCATTTGGCTGATATCCGACAGACTGTGGCATACGCCATCGATAAAGGGATGGATGTAAACGTGTACCTTGAAGACTGGAGCAACGGTATAAAGGATTCGCCCGATTATGTGTTCGGCTTGGTAGACGGGCTGAAAGATACAGGCATACGTCGTTTCATGTTGCCCGATACTTTGGGTATCCTCAATCCGCTTCAGGTGATAGAGTTCATGCGTAAGATGAAGAAACGCTATCCAGATTTGCATTTCGATTTCCATGCGCATAATGATTATGATTTGGCGGTAAGTAATGTACTGGCAGCCGTGCTGAGCGGAGTACGAGGACTTCATACCACCATTAATGGCTTGGGCGAACGCGCGGGCAATGCTCCGTTGGCGAGTGTGCAGGCTATTCTGAAAGATCATTTTCATGCTATCACCAATATAGACGAGAGTCGCCTTAATGAGGTAAGTCGTCTGGTGGAATCGTATTCTGGTGTTAGTATTCCGGCTAATAAGCCTATTGTTGGCGAGAGCGTATTTACGCAGGTTGCTGGGGTACATGCCGATGGCGACAATAAGAACAATCTGTATTGCAACGATTTGTTGCCCGAACGATTTGGCCGTGTGCGAGAATATGCCCTCGGAAAGAATTCTGGAAAGGCTAATATCCGCAAGAACTTGGAAAGCCTTGGTTTGGAACTCGATGAAGATTCGATGCGTAAAGTCACTCAGCGCATCATCGAGTTGGGCGACCGTAAGGAACAGGTTACGCAAGACGATCTGCCTTATATTATATCGGATGTGCTGAAGCACGACTGTATAAATAATAAGGTGAAGTTGCTAAGCTATTTCGTAACCTTGGCAAAGGGGCTGAAACCGATGGCTACACTAAGCATAGAAATAGACGGACAGGTATATCAGGAAAGTTCATCGGGCGATGGTCAGTATGACGCTTTTGTACGTGCACTCCGTAAGATATATAAGGAGGCACTGCATCGCAAGTTTCCCATGCTTACTAATTACGCCGTGTCTATCCCTCCGGGCGGACGCACTGATGCCTTTGTGCAGACGGTGATCACATGGAGTTACGAAGACAGGGAGTTTCGTACACGCGGACTTGACGCTGACCAAACGGAAGCTGCTATTAAAGCTACCATCAAAATGCTAAATATAATAGAAGAATAAGATATAAAAAACAGAATAAGATTATGGATTTTAAAATTGCTGTATTACCGGGCGATGGTATCGGTCCCGAAATTTCAATTCAGGGAGTAGATGTCATGACTGCCGTTTGTAAGAAGTTCGGACATAAAGTAAGTTACGAATATGCTATCTGTGGAGCTGATGCCATTGACAAAGTAGGCGACCCATTCCCAGAAGAAACTTATCAGGCTTGTAAGAATGCCGATGCGGTATTGTTTTCTGCGGTAGGTGACCCTAAGTTCGATAATAACCCTACTGCTAAGGTTCGTCCGGAACAAGGTTTGTTGGCTATGCGTAAGAAATTGGGCTTGTTCGCTAATATACGTCCGGTGCAGACATTCAAGTGCTTGCTTCACAAATCTCCGCTTCGTGCCGAATTGGTAGATGGTGCCGACTTCCTATGTATCCGTGAACTTACCGGCGGTATGTATTTCGGCGAGAAGTATCAAGATAACGAAAAGGCTTACGATACTAATATGTATACTCGCCCCGAGATAGAACGTATCTTGAAGGTTGGTTTTGAATATGCCATGAAGCGCAACAAGCATCTTACAGTTGTAGATAAGGCTAACGTTTTGGCTTCATCGCGTTTGTGGCGTCAGATTGCTCAGGAAATGGCTCCTTCATATCCGGAAGTAAAGACCGACTATATGTATGTTGACAATGCGGCTATGCGCATGATTCAGGAACCTAAGTTCTTCGATGTAATGGTTACGGAAAATACTTTCGGTGATATTCTTACCGATGAAGGTTCTTGTATCAGCGGCTCTATGGGATTGTTGCCATCGGCTTCTACCGGCGAAAGCACTCCGGTGTTCGAACCTATCCACGGTTCATGGCCTCAGGCTAAGGGATTGAATATCGCTAATCCGCTGGCTCAAATCTTGTCGGTTGCCATGTTGTTTGAGTACTTCGACTTGAAAGAAGAAGGCACTTTGATTAGAAAGGCAGTAGATGCTTCGCTCGACGCTAACGTGCGTACTCCGGAAATTCAGGTAGAAGGTGGAGAAAAATACGGTACAAAAGAAGTTGGCGCTTGGATTGTAGATTATATTAAGAACGCTTAATAACACCTAAGATTAATTCGTTTTTATAGAATAGGTGATAGAGTGCGAGCGGTCTGTATGACTTCTCGCACTTTTCTTTTATAATACTCCTTTTAGATTTGATTCTTATACCATGCGTTAAGTATTTGCACTTTATTTGAGGGCATAAAAAATCCCCGACCGAACTTTCGTTCAGTCGGAGGCTTTATCAAGTATTTACAGATAGCAAAATTAAGCTTCTTCTGCAACAACTTCGAAAGGAATTTCAACAGAAACTTCC